>Ga0209611_10000109_pt1 | contig 93096 bp, 81 predicted proteins | sample S1TSphgellanicum_3_FD_187693 | JGI IMG/M metagenome (GOLD analysis project Ga0209611, IMG submission 187693) | Host-associated microbial communities from peat moss isolated from Minnesota, USA - S1T2_Fc - Sphagnum magellanicum MG (SPAdes) (version 2) | ecosystem: Host-associated > Plants > Peat... | reverse complement strand
CCTTAAAGGAGGTCCATCTGGAACTAACCAATGGCTTTGGAATCAGGTGTGCACAAAGTGTGGGATGATGGGGTACTATAATCACAAGCTGAAGATTGCACTGTGTACATACTGCAAGAGTGGGGAGAACATGGCAACAATGAAACTTCCCTATGCCTGCAAGCTCCTGTTCCAGGTCAGCCTTTTGAAAAGATATTTCAGGCAAAGTTTGATATGTGTTTTAGGGTGTTGTTGATTAACTCAAATCATTGTTATTGTGATCCTTGGGCAGGAGCTTCAATCAATGAATATTCTCCCGCGTTTGCAACTTTCAGAGGCATAGTGAGTGGGAATCAGTTAACTGGGGCTGGCAAGCAATCAAAGACAGCCATCAGCAGTAGGTAATGCAAAGCAATTTGTTTAGGTCACGAGTATGGATAATAAATAAAGTGCTAGTGATTGAAGGGGAACACCTTGTGAACTAAGTGTGACTGAGTGACTCTTTACCCTTTATGGCTACTGTTGATCACTTTTTTATGAGGGGCTTCATTGTCCAGAGATTTTCCCCCAAGTTTTGACCCCGGGTACCCAAATGGGTTTTTGGTGACCAGTTGATGCCATGAACTACAGCTGGATTGGGTAAGTGGGTAATGTATAGCATGACCATTGTCTAGCATGGCCTATTGGTTAATTGAACCCACAACCATTTGCTAGGTAGCTGTAAATCCCAACCACTTGGGTTCTTGACTTCCATACTTTTAGTGACAAATCCAAGATTAGTAGTAATGTAGTCTTAGTACCGCATGAGCAGATGGAGGATATTGCAGTTTTGTTTGCTCAGTTTGTTAGATTAGTCTGGGGGTAACTAATGCACCTCAATCCAGAAGAAACATATCTAACTCCACACTTGTTAGATGGGTGGAACTAGCTAGGCATGCATTTCCATGTTAGTGAGGCCCTAAAATTATTCTAGTACTTTTATGAAATATATGGTTGCTTATGTCTACATTTTTAAATGCAGGTGCGTCCTGCTTGAAGAGGCCATCTTTAACATATGATTAGGGTGATCAAATGGGCATTTAGTTGGGACAATCACAAGATGATAACTAGGTACTGTAGGGCAAAATTCTTGAAATAAGTGGGGGCATTCTCTGAATAGGGGGGCCTAGGTGAATCAGTAGAAGAGGTGCAAAGGAACAAGGCATAATGTGCCTCCTCATCTTGAGGTTGCTTTACTACTGGATAAAATGTGTCCTCCAACAACACTAAAAGAAAGTCTATGGAAAGTCTTTACATTTGTTAAGCTGTTTGCATCCACTCATGCCCTGCACCTGTAAATATACCAAGTACATTTCTAAGAGCTGTACCTGTAATAACTTCCTTTGAAATTTGAAAGTCCAGGACTGACGAATTGGACAGGAATCTGCCCTCGGATAGCCATACACATGATAGTGTACTACTTGCATTACACCTAAATAGCAATATAGAGATAGGAGAGTCATGGTTTGAATCCTACTTCTCTAAAAAGTACTACAGCTCTGACATAGAACATCATAGCTGTGATCTAGATTCTGCACAAAAGTTTTAGTGAAAAATTCTACAAAAAGTCTGTGTCCTAAGTTACTATCTCATCTCCAGAAACAACTGGAATGCTCAAGTGATGTAAGTTACTGAAATGTGGCTAGTCAAACAAGTGAAGATACACACATTCAAACTGCAACAAGCTTATGACTAAGCCAAAACATCTTTATAATAATCTGCAAAAAACTTCATGCAAACCATCACACAAACATTTATATTATTGTATTATCTATTATATTTTAAGAAGCAAAGGGTGGATGACTCAGAAGATTTGACAGTATTGTCACTGGAGATTTGGCTGAGCAGATTTAGGAAATCAGCAGGTGAAGAAGCTAAAAAAGCTAAAGAAAATGAAACCATTGAGATGAGACACAGAAGTGAAATGGTAATCAATTCACCAGGTTCAAAAACAGATCATCCAAGGAATGATTGTGCAAAATCAATTAAGAATTATCTGGACAAAAAACATAAGTACAACTATTTACACTGCCATGGACCCTAGACCTTTCACATTGTGAACAGACTAATACAGTTGGCCAGTCAATTTTGGGTAGGACTTTCTCTGTAAGGAGAACCGTGTTCATGAAATTGTCCACTCTGATTGCACTCTGTTGTTATAGGCCCAAAATTCAATGCATGAACCTCAGCATATACCATCAAATATCAGTGAGAGGGATAGAATGATAGGATCTTTTCACATGAATGTTCCAGGATTGACAATTTAGTTATTGGGGCTCCAGAATCTTCTTGCTTAAAGGCTGTTGCATATTACCAATCAACTGGTCCTAGGACTACCTGGAGCAATTAAAAATTCCTCCAATTGGGTATTAGGAAACATCACTTAGTGAAGATTCCAGAAGGTGGGTACACCCCCTAGCACTTCCTTGAATCCTTTTTCTGGCCCCCTGTGAGATTCAGCCATACTGGGAACTGGGCCCCTGATCACAAGGGTATGGTAAGTCTGCAGGTAGCATAATGTGAAAGGAGACCAAACCACAGAAGTTATATAGAATACGAACACAACATACACAAAAGCATGAGATAGCTTACCCTGCTAAGCTATAGCTTTCTTCAATCTGGATAGGGTGTAATGATGGACTCCCTTCACTGGTGGGAATTATCTGAGCCTTTGAATCACCAGGAAGAGTACCCTCATCATTTACATCCTGTGCTGCTTGCAATGGTTTGCTGCTGTCACCAATCTTCACTGTGCTGGATACAGTAGCTCCTGCTAAAAGCATAATAAATAATAAGCCCAACCTTAATATAAAGCATAATAAAGTATGTGCTCCAGCTATTTCCAGTGAGTTATCATCTCTTGACTGACAGCATCACAAACAATTCAATGACAGATCATGAGAAAAAAAGTTAATTGAGAAAGGCATTTACCAACTTACATGGCAAAAAAGGAAGTAAAATCAAGAATGGTCCAGAGCACTCTCAAGGAAACACCAAAAGAATAAAAGAGCCAATCTAAAAATTCTTAACAGGTAATGGACTTTGAAATGAGATGTAAATGCAGACAACATCTAGAGCCTTATGTCCTGGGCTTGACAATAGAATCCTGGGCAGAGGCCATGCCTCACTGGAATGCTCCAAGAGCCCAACCTTAATATAAACATTACTATAAGCATAAAGAGCTCTCCATAAAGTTTGAGTCAGCACAAAAAGGAATTCTGAGAGAACCTGATACTTTAGATTAATGAGATTCCAATTCATAAAAGCAAACTGCAGGAGGAAGAGCAGGGAAAACACCAGATTTTAAAAATATCAAGGAACAGAATTGCAGCTTGAACAGTTGAAATCAGGGTTCTCAAGTTTCTCTGATTGAAACAAAAGCACTCAGCTGGTAGCTGAAAGGCTCACCTCCAGCGAAAGGTGGATCTACACAGGTTAGGGACAACAGAAGCATCATACATTCTAATTCCACTACCAATTGGACATAATAACTGGTGAGACAATTGACCGACTCAGACAGCAAATAGCAACTTCTCAAATAGATTCTCAAGTTATGACCTTGGGCAAAGCCACGTGGATCAAAGCCTCCTGCAATGAAGGGAATTTTGGGTTTGATGTCATCTTCCTCCACAAGCACTGATGACACTGTGACCTGTTGCCATTCCTGGTGATCAATCTGTCCAGGACTCTGCTCATTTCCGCTTCCGTTTCCTTGATCAAAACTGATCCTTTTCACATGTGCAAAATTTTCAGAGTTATTCTGGGTCAGCTCTCTGTCATGCCTTGGCTGCTTCTGCCTGGGAGAGTCAGCATCTGTGTCTACCTCTGAATCCCCATTCTTCATTGACACCTACAAAAGATAAACTAGTCAATATGCTGCTGTAAGATCCATCAAAGCATTCAAATTTGTTGAAAAATCCAAAGCCTCACAGAGAAACATGCACTCCAGTGTCTGATTTTAGTGATAGTCGGATTTAAGCAAATGATAATGTGACAGCAATAATTGCTGTGTTTCTCACAAGCTTTTTTCTCAAGAAGAATATATATCTCTCATGAGAATTGAAAAATCATTCTTAACAATAGAAATGAGAAAAGTAATAAAAAAGGACAAAACCAAAATAAATGGCAAAGAGACAGGAAAGACACAATTTTAACCAAGATCAAGGACTTGATTGCAAGAAAGAAGTTCAGGTAAGATTAATTGAGTAACCTGTTGAGCACCCTTGGCTTGGTTCAAGTGGGTTCTGCATCTCCGGGCAACCTGCTGGTGTCTTCTCTTGGCACGAGCTTTGCGATTTTGGAACCAGTTATAGATGTTGGTTTCAGCAATCTGTCCATGCTGTCTTAACTCATCAGCAATTTCTTTAAGGTGCTGCTTGTTGGGGGTGCCATTGTCCTGCTCAAATAGCCTCTCTAAAATCTGGAATTGGATCTGGCTAGGAGTCCACCGCACTCGGGTTGGGGGCTTGTGGTTGGGCGTCCCCATTTGATCATGTGCCAAGTGTTGTTCCCCAATCATGATACCTACCACTCAGGAGAAGAAAAAGGAAGCTGTGTTCCTCAGTTTGCTACACCGAAATGCCTGAGTTTTTGTTGGTGGTCAAAGGAGATAAACTGTTTCCCTCTGCCTTGTGCTTGACCTAACACCATCTCTCACCCTTAAAATCCATACAAGGTCTCCAAAGGACATGACTTTTGGCATCCCAGTAGCCACAAAGGGAAAAGATGCACTGTTAATGCATAAATTGCACCTCTTGAGGTGCCCCAAATGCATCAGATCCACAAAAGCCCACTAACCCTAAGCCCTAAGCCAACATTTTAGGGCTTAGTCTTTAAAATACCAATTCTTGAGATATAAGTGTCTGGAAAAAGGCCCAAATCCTGTACAAGGGTTTGGAAGAAGAATTTCACTCTTTCTGCAAATAAGAATGGTGCTTTCTTAAGATTTTAGAAAATATTGCTGCTTAATTAATACTCTTTCAATACAGATTTTATCTGTCAATACCAAAGCAAATTCATGATCTGCGTAAACTAACATAGGAGTTCAAGAGAACTACCTAATTGTTCTTGTGAGCATTAGGGTTCTCCATGCGGTAGGGTTTTGGCCCTGATGATCAACCTTGTTACAAAGCTGACAAAGGGTTGCATATACTGAAACCTGATGCCTCAAGGGTCTCCAGTCGCTCATCAGTCCAGATCTGAGTAAATAATATGTGATCCTGGTCAAGCGAACTACCTGATCGTGCTTGTGGGCATTAGGGCTCTTCATGAATTAGGGTTTTGGCACCGAGGATCGACCTTGTTGCAAAAAAATTCAATGTAAATGTATGAATCAAGCGATCTCATGATCAAAGACATCTCCACAGGTGTGTGATCATAATTCTTTCTGCACAAAGCTTTAGGAACTGTAACATGTATCTCCGATGGAGGTTGCAAAAGAGCGCAGAAGTCGTCGGGTTCAGATGGAAAAGGGAGCTCCATATATTCTAAACAAGGCACAAAAAGAAAGACAATAATGGGGGAACCAGCTTTTGCAGAGACCGCATGGTCAATAATGAAAAGAACCCGATTCCACGCACAAGGAGGAAGAGGAAATCGTGACCTCCCTATTGACGAATGGACGTAGGGAGGTTCCTTATCTTCCTCCTTGTCGCTGATGCCACACAGACACCTCATGCAGCTGAAGATCCTTGCGCCACTACAGTCTAGGCTTCCGATCCCACAACGACGTGGGGAGAAACTTCTTCTTGTGTCCGTTTTCTGCATTACCTCACGACAGAGTGCACCAAATTCTGAAACTTTTAGATCAACATGGACGGATGCAGATGGAGGAAAGAACCGTAATCCTAGCAGAAAAGAGCTAGTACTAATCTAAGGATCCACGACCTGCGAATCCAAACCAATCCACGACCTCCGAGCTACCGACGCGACTTACAACGCAAGTCGGAAGCACGGAGACGACAAAGAAGGATGATAACCTAAGTCAGATTATTATCATTCGAATTGTGACTTCTTGGATGAAGCTAGAAGTCCCAACCAAGGGAAACGACAAATAAGGATGATAACCTACACGCCTAGGCAGATTATGATCTTTCGAATTGTGCCCTCTTGGATGAAGCATGTCACTTCTGGGATATCCCATTCATTAAAGCAATGGTTGGATTAACGGATTCATGTTGGTCTTTGTAGATAAGTTACAGGCTGCACATACCGTACGTGCCTACCAAGTTAGGCATTTTTGCTAATTAGTATTTATCAAATAATGGAAAAGTTTATTAGACGAATGGAGTTGGAATTTCAGTAAAATTAGGCATTTTTTCTTGAATTAGACTAATCAATTGAGGATGGGTGGAATCAACAAATCAACACGAGGTACTTGGAGCTTTAAGGTGTACATACACATAATTCTCATCAATGTTTCGAGAGGTTTGAGAAACACCTTTCAAGCACTAGCATTTGTTATGTGTGGCATGTAGTCCTCTTTTGTTTTGTTTTGTTTAAGTTTGAAGAATTGTGCTCACATGGGTTTATTTCTTGCGAAGATATAATGTTTTAGGATTCATGTTTGGAGCATCTTGAGTGAAAATTGATAATTTTGCTTTGCAAAATCACAATTGTAATTGAGTGTACTTGTTATAACCCAAATTAAGTTGGGCTAAATGAGCCATGCACCATTGCAATCACATGATACACCTTTCATTGCAAACATATTTCATATCATGTATTTTGTAGCACACAACTTCCACCTAAAATACACATATTTTCCGTTAGAAGCCAAAAAAAATTCCACTCAATGAGGTGTTTGCCTTCAAAGCTCTAATAAGTTAGACACCCATGAATTTAGGATATACAATGTACATCTTCAACAACTAGCAAGCATTTTACAAAGAAAAGACAAAACAAGCATGTAAAAGAAGAAAATAAAAGAGGTTACTATCCATCACACATGCATTAGAGCAAACTTCAATTGTGGTTTACTTCTCTCTTCCCCATGTGGTGGTGTAAGTGCATAAAAACAAGAAGCAATGTCAAGTTCTAATTTCATAATGGACCTCCCTCTTTGCCATGTAATAATAAAACGTGGGCACTATTACTTGGACAAAGAAAGATAATAAGACTCAAGAACCTTCATAAAAAAAATAGGAACAAATCAACCAAACTTTTGGAGGTCTCCACCAACATTGGGTGGATACCATTTTAAAAAACTATACGTTAGATTCAATTTTCACAAATGCTTTGAAGTGCTTCACTAGTTTTCTCTAAAAAGAATTAGAAAATTTCCAAGACTCAACAAGGTATCATTGGTTTTAAAAAAAAAAAAAACGATTGGTTTTCAAAGTGTTAGTATTCATAAATTTGACAATAGTTATTATCCAAGGCAATTTTCACAAGCTAGTTATGAGATTAAAAAAATAATCAAACCATGGTACTTGTGTAGGTGCTAGTTCACCTAGACCCTACTTGCATTGGGGTTTTCAATATTGTCATCATCCAAACAAAAAAAAGCCAAATTTGGTTAGACATTAAACAATAAAATTTTTAAAAATAAAATCCTCCCTATTTCCAATTATTAGAAGGAACTTATTCTCTAAATATAGCAATGTGTGATTTTTCCCCCCCTCAAAATGTGTCATTTTTTTCCCTTGAAAACTTTTGTACAATTTGCATTTGGTTTTTTCTTTGTCACCATAGCGCAAAAATTCTCTCACAAAAAACCCCTAAGTCTTATTGTAGATGAGGATATTTATTAATCCATTTAAGTTTGAATTACTATAAAAAATAATTCCATTTAACTTTTTTGAAAAAACTCAAATTCAATTCAATTGCCATGCTACACACCCATATGCTTTATCTAACCAATATGCATTACAATAGATTTTTTTAATTCATCATTTTTTTTCAAAATTTTTAGTACTTAATCTAAGGTTTGTTTTTTCACATTGACAACCTAGAATTAAGTTTGATACCTTGGCCTTTCTTTTCACCCTTTTATCTCACCCCATGTATCAACATTTAGAATTAGTTTTCACACAACGAATCTTCAAGGATTCAAATATCAATCTAGATATCACTAAATGTGATATTTACATGTGTTCAAGGACCAATATTCGAAACAATTTTCAATACTTGCCCAACATTGATTTCCACTTTCACAAGAGACAAAATGACAAAAGGATTTGAGGTGGATAAACATTTAGGACATGACAAAAAGGAAAAGATCAAAACATTGGAGATGAAAAAAAATTGAAAAAGATAAAATGAAATATGATGAAAAACAAAATGGTAAACAAGTTGGAGGTGAAAAAAAAATTTCAAAAAGATAAAACAAAAATTAATTTTTTTGACAAACAACATAGTGAAAGAAGTTTAATTTTGACCATAAAATGTTATGTATTGTTGCCAAAGCAAGGTTTTAAAAATCCTAGGGTAGGTGTTCTTTTGGTGTTACATGTGTTATAATGAAAATGCAAATTATATTCCTTTCCCCAACCATTAGTAGCTTGTTGTTGAAGGCAATTTTATAGTAGTGTTGTGGAGATGTTCTTAAGACATCTATTGTGCATAATAGATGCATTGTTTCTACTTTGAAATTATTGTTGTTTTTTAAGGTTTTATATTTTATTGCGAAATTAAAAAAAATTCAAGCATATTTTTTTAATAAAAATGATAGATAGACGAGTGTAAGCAAGATATTTCAACTTTATTTGTTATCTTGGTTTCTATTTGTAAAGTAGAAACAAAATTCAAAAATTTTAACCTTTTTTTAGCATCTCGAATAAAATGGAACCTTTAGATATTCTCATTGGCCCTTCTAGCCTCCCTTTAGTTTTTCAAAAAAAAATGTACCATATCATTTGGACTTGGAAAAGTACCCAAAAAGTATCCTCGAAAATTATGTTAGTTTTTTAGGGTTGGGGAAAAAGAAACATCATTTGCAAAAAACATTCATATACTTTCAAATTGTCAAAAATTAAAGGTCCAATTCAAGTACTTGCAAGTGCATTGGAAAAACATAATTATATCAATTTGGCTTTTGAAACCGATGCCGACAATAATTAAGAAAGAATGTTCTAAAAAAAATGATTATTAAATGAAAAATTCATCTACTTGTTGTACCTTTATTTGGAGGCCCCAAGTTTTTGCATAGTGGAACCACTTTTTGGGCTACTTTATCATGCTTTCACCTAGACATGCAATTATTAAGTATTTTGCCTTTGATTTAAATTTGAACTAACATGGTAGGCAAGTATGTTAATCTATCGTATGTAACCAATTAACTAGATTTCAAGATTTTGAACTTCCACATTTTTTTTCACAAATACTTTTTAAGGTTTCCACACACTTTTTCTTGGAAAAACGTCTTACACATTCATACCATTGTTTACACTTATTTTTTATATTTTTATAAAAATTTAGTGTTGAATATGTCATTGTCATATAATTTATATATAATTGACATATTTAATACCAAAGACCTCCGATATGTGAATAATAGCCAATTGTTTATAAGTGGCATGCCAATTAATGTCATAAACATGCCAATTTTACATGTTAATTATAGCCAGTTATAGACATGTAAAATTTTAATACAAAATTATGAATTCTACACTCTTAAAATGATTTATTTAAAAAAAATACTATTAGTAAAAACAACCAAACTGACATGTTTATATTCATGTAATGCTAGAAATTATAATCAACATTTGTGTTTTTTAATAGAGGAAGCAATTTCTCAAAATTGACTCATGTCTTTTGCATTTTCATGTTGTGTGGGGTGATTCATTTTTGGTAGATATGACATTTCACAAAGTCCATAATTCAACACTAAAATGAAAAAAATCATAAAAAGTCAATGTTAAGTGGGGATGTTGTGATGATTAATGAACTAACAAAATTCAAATGAACAAAAGCTAAACTAAATAACTTTTTGACGTACATTATTAAGGAATAAAATATTAATTCAGCACAAATGATTGAAATAAGGAGTTTTGAAAATAAGTTCCAAATTTGGTCATGATTCAATATTCAACAATTATTTGTTGGTTCAAGTTTTTGTAATTTAAAAAAAAGTCCATGTTTGTTTTTTAAACATGGATCACATATAGAATCCTTATAAAACATCTTGAGATGAAATAACATTGAAAAATGCATTTGAATTGTTATGGACCGACTGCAAACAAGTGGAGAATTACAAGACAAGACAAGTTTTATTGATCCATCAATCGGTGTTGATCTGCTGAAAGGTTGTTCCCCAGACTATCTCCTTTTATAACCCTGAACCATACTAGTCCCAAAATATCCTAGGCCATGATATTGCCAAAAGTATTCCAAAATATCCTAGGCCATGATATTGCCAAAAGTATCCCAAAATATCTTAGGACATGACATTGCCAAAAGTATCCCAAGTATCCAAAAATATCCTAAGCCATGATATTGCAAAAAGTATCCAAAAATATCCTAGGACATGACATTGCCCAAAGTATCCCAAAATATCCTAGGCCATGACATTATCCTCTCTTAAAGCGACATCTTCCAGATGGAGCCGGTTTGTTAGGATACCGTTAGTGAAACTGATTAACTAAGTCTTGGGCATGAACTAGGTTTCTAGCAGGCTCCCAAGTAGCTTCAGAAGGAGGATAACCTCGCCAAAAGACAAGGTACAAGAGCTTTCCACGAATCTTCTTGGAGTCCAAGACCTCTTGAACTTCAAACTCTTCTTGGCCTTCAATTTCGACTAGAGCTGGGGGTTCTTGATGATGTTCTGGGATTGGGTTTTCATGATAGGGCTCAAGCAGGGAGACATGGAAAACATTGTGGATTTTGAACTGGGGTGGAAGCTCCAACTGGTAAGCCACTATACCAACCAATTTGGCGATTTGAAAGGTCCGAGGCGCTTGTAATCCAACTTGGCACATGGGCGAGTGGTAGCAATGTTCTTTCTGAGAAGCCAGACCTTGTCTCCAACCTTGAAGTTTGGATGGTCCTTGCGTCGACGGTCTATTTGCTTCTTTTGCCATTCCCGTGCTAGCTTGAGTTCTGCCATAAGGTTTTGTTGAACCTGTTCAAGCCTCGTGGCCCTTTCTTCAGCCGAGGGGTTTACGAAATCTCCAGGAATTTCAAGGCTGAACCTGGGATGAAAACCGTAATTAGCAAAGAATGGACTGATCCCGGTCGATGCATGTGTTGTGTTGTTATAAGCAAACTTTGTTTGAGATAGTAGGTCCAGCCAGTCGTCCTATTGGTAGTTCATAGTACAGTGAAGGTATTGCTCGAGTGTTTGGTTTGTTCGTTCGGTTTGTCCATCTATCTCGGGGTGGAAAGCTGAAGATAGCTGAATGTCATTTCCAAGAAGCTTGAATAGACGATGTTAAAACTTGGATGCAAACTGAGGACCTTTGTCGGACACAATTTCCTCGGGGAGTCCATGTAGTCGGACGATCTTGTCCAGAATTAACTGAGCTGTCTCTTCTGCCGTGATTGACTTGGAACAAGGGGTGAAATGGGCCATTTTGGTGAGTTGATCGACCACAACCAATATTGAATTCTTGGTTCTGACAGTAGGGAGGTCCGTGATGAAGTCCATTGCAATAGATCCCCAAGGTCGGCTAGGAATCGACAGAGGCTGTAGGAGTCCAAACGGGCGATGCCTGGGAGCCTTGGATCGAGCACATGTATCACAAGACTTGACATACTCCCGTAGCAGCTTGTTCATTTTGGGCCACCAATAAGTCCTTTGACACTAGTTCGTGAGTCCGTGCCATTCCAAAGTGACCCGCTAGGGTGTTGTCGTGACATTCTCTTAGGATTTTTAGGCGTATAAGTCCTTCGGGTACATAAATTAGGTTATTTCGAAGGAGAAGTCCGTCTTGCTGCTCAAATTGATCCAGGTCATCACGATTTGGGTTCCTTGGTCGTTCCTGGAGTTCCTTCTTGATGTTGGTAGCCCAGGTGTCTTCCTTAGTTGCCATCTTGATGTCCCTAACAAGGTATGAGTTTGGGAGGGTGCTGATTGTTGCTGTAACTCGAAATTGTTCGGGGTTGAGTAAAGTCTGGTTCTGTTGGCCGTAGGCTTCATCCCTTGCTCGGAGTTCATATTTTGAACGACGAGATAGCGCGTCAGCTTTCCCTTGCTGGGTGCCGGGTTGATACTGAATCTCAAAGTCGAAATCAGTTAGGAAAATAGACCAGCGTGCCTGGCGACGATTTAAGGTCTGAGTAGTTGTGAAATAAAGGAGATTCTTGTGATCTGTCAGAACTTGGACTTAATGTTGAGCTCCGGCAAGATACGGTCTCCTCTGCTCGAATGTCGTGATGATTGCCATGAGTTCCTTATCGTAGACCTGGTAGTTGATTTCGGCACTGGTTAACTTCCGTGAATAAAAAGCAACTGGATGTAGCAACCCATCTATTCCAAATTGAGATAGAATAGCTCCCAAGGCAAAATCTGAAGCGTTCGTTTCCACAATGAATGGCTTGGCAGGATCGAGATGTATCAGGATGGGTGCAGAGGTGAATGCCATCTTGAGAGTATCAAAAGCAGCCTGGGCCGTTGGATTCCACGAGAATGGCTTGTTTTTGCAAGTCAGGGTTATTAACGGTGTTGCGATCTTGGAGTAGCCTTTGATAAACCGACGATAGAAGTTGGCAAACCCCAGGAAGCGTTGAACGTCCTTGACCGAGGATGGAGTAGCCCAACACTGGATGGTCTCGACCTTTGACTTGTCCATGAAAATGCCATCTGGAGAGATCACGTAGCCGAGGAACACCACTGAAGATTTGTCGAATTCACATTTTTCCAACTTGGCGTATAAGCCATGCTCTCGGAGCGTCGCAAGCACCAATCGTACATGTTTGTTGTGGATTTCTTGGTCCTTGGAAAAAATTAAAATGTCATCCAAATAGACCATGACAAATTCGTCCATGTAATCCCCAAAGATATCATTCATCAGATGCTGAAAGATTGCGGGTGCATTGGTGAGGCCGAAGGGCATGACCGTGTATTCGAAGTGGCCGTAGCGTGTGCGGAAAGCTGTCTTCCATTCATCACCGGGGCAAATCCTGAGTAAGTTGTAGGCTCCACGGAGGTCAAGCTTGGTGAAGATCTTCCCAGTACGTAGTCGATCCAGGAGACCTGAAATTAAGGGCAAGGGATATTGATTATTTTTGGTTATCTTGTTGAGTCCACGATAATCCACACAGAGTCAAAGGGAGCCATCCTTTTTCTTGACAAACAAAATTGGGGCGTTGGCTAGAGGCTTGGAATGCTGAATGAACCCCTTGGCAAGATTTTCAGTAAGGTAATCACGCAGGGCTTGGAGTTCCGGTTCCGATAGGCCATAGATAGGACCAGAGGGTGGTGAGTGTCCTTCTTCTAGATCAATTGGGCAGTCACATGGACTATGGGCGGGGAGCTGATCAACATTAATCTTTTCAAAAACATCAACAAAGTCCTTGTACTTCTCGGGAAGTTTGACAGGTGTTGGTTCTGATTGGGGGTTTGTGTTATTGGTTGGGTTGACATGGATGGCGAAGACTTGAAGATTCTTAGCAGCCCGATAGAAAGGGACAGCTCTATCAACGAAGATCTGGACATGGTTGGTTTTCTGGGCAGGATTCTTGACAAGATTCTTGACAGGACAAGGTTTAGTTCTGACCAACCGGGGGTTTTTGACTACAGAACTTGACATAACAGGCTTGAGAAAACTGAAATTGGTTCCGACCCTTTTTGGGTTCTTGACCACAGGGTTCTTGGCAGGTTTGGACAAAGTGTTTTTCAGAGCGTGGGGTTCTTGAGAGGTGCACTGTTGTGCGCTGAAGGTGAGGGTTCTAGATCGCTAATCAATGATAGGGTTGTGTGCTTCTAGCCAAGACAGACCAAGGATGATGGGATGGTGAGGGGTGGAGATGATGTTGAGAACAATCTTCTCCGTGTGCTTGCCGATATAAAGTTCTAGAGGGGTTGTCTCGTGTGTGATTACACCAGAAGCAATGGTTCTCCCATTAATAACCTCTACCGGAACAAGAGTTGACTTCTTGACCACAGGGATGTTGTGTTGGATGACAAATGTTTGGTCGATGAAAGAAGAGGTGGCGTCGGAGTCCACCAAAGCTGACACTTGTGGTATGTCCTCTGGAATACGAATGATGTCTACATACTGAGTGAAACTGGGACTGGGACCAACAGCGGAACAAGAGCCTTTGCAAAGGTGGTGTTGGGTGAGATCCAGTCGCATGGTTCCTACTGTGACTGGATGTTCTTGTTTTCCAACTCTTGGGGAATTTTCACAACTTGTACTTGAAGTTTGACAAGCTTTTGAGGGCACTGACGAGCTAATGCCCTGGGTTGCCACAGTAAAGACATAGATTGTTTGTCCTTCGGCGAAGTTTCTCAGCTTCTGTCAAAGATTTAAACTTAGTTGTGTCGATCTACATCGGAGCAGGTCCAAAAGAGGCAGGTCGGGCAACTGGTGTTGTTTGGGGAACTAAGGGGAGCGTAGTAGGCCGATTGTTCCAAAGCTCGGCGTTGGAGGTGACTTTCTTTTCCTAACGACGTTCGAACAAACGATTATCGCACCGAATTGCCTGGGTGATGGCTTCACTGAAGGAAGAAGGGTCTGCGAGTGTCAACAAAAGATCTTGAACATCATCACGAAGCCCACAGCGAAACTGATCAATCAAGGCAGCTTCTCCCCAATTGACGTCACAGGCAAGCTGCCTGAATTCTGAGGCATAAACAATGGCCAAACGTGTCCCTTGCTGGAGGCGACGCAGCTTGTTGGTTGAAGTCCTAGCCTTGTCACTGTCCCCAAACACTGCTTCAAGTTTCGCCATAAAGGCGTTGAAATCTTGTAGGAGAGGGGATGATGTTTCCAGGATGAGAGCAAACCATGTTGCAGCTGTCCCAGTGAGTAGGGTTCCAACAAATCCTACACGAGTGGTGTCATCAAAATAACGACGGGGGTGTAGTTGCATGATCAGGCGTACCTGGCTGACAAAGCCTCAAAATTTGAGGCGCATTCCATCAAAATTTTCTGGCATACTGATCTTGGGCTTTGGGGTGACCATTACAAGAGCAGGAAGTACTGGGGCAAGAGGTGGTGGCTGATTCTGTAGGCGGGTCACCGAGTCTCTAAACACGACATTTTCTTGTTGAAAGTGTTGAAGGGCGGCGAGGATTTGAGTGAGATCGATGTTTGATTCTGAGTTGTCCATGGTGGTAGTTCTGACACTTTTGCGCCTCCCAATCTTCAAACTCCTTCCTTCAAGATCTCCCAAGTTGTATTTGCTCCACTTCAAAACTTTGGCTTTGATGTCTTTTCAAAACAAACTTCTGTCATAACAATTTTGCAAAGCTACACTGCTCACATATGACCTTGGATCGTTCTAAAATTTTGGTAAAACATGAGCAACTATGTCTATTACCTTTTCACAAAATCTCAATTCATTTAACTTTGGAAAGTGAGAGATCTTGCTACTTCCTTGAAGCCACCTCAAACTGGGACCTGAACACAAAATGACTTATAACTCGCTCTCAAAAACTCCAAAATCCTTGAGATTTTGGGAGACACATAAAATATATTTCTTCTATATCTATTCAAAATTTCAGCCCTATTAATGATGACCACAAAGAGATATCACTTTCAAAAGAAACTGACTTCAAAACTAAGATTGAAACTTCAGATGCTTGATACAAATCCAAATAACATGAAATTTCTCTCACACATATATTCCTATATGATCTATAAGATCACAAAGTTACAAACCCAAAAAAGCTTAAACAAAGGAGATATGACCAAAAAACCAGATCTGGCACAGAATTTTCAAAAGCTCTTAGATCTCACAAAACATATCCTTTTCTTTTGAAACTTTGAGAGTAGAAGCGTCCTATAGTCTTCTATAACCTTTCCAAGTTTCACTCCAAGATACCTCTAGCTACTAACTAAAACAAAACAAACAAACAAGAAGAAGGAGCAGATCAAACTGTTATGGACCGGCTACAAACAAGTGGAGAATTACAAGACAAGGCAAGTTTTATTGACCCATCAACTGGTGTTGATCTGCTGAAGGGTTGTTCCCCAGACTATTTCCTTTTATAACCCTGAACCATATTAGTCCCAAAATATCCTAGGCCATGATATTGCTAAAAGTATCCCAAAATATCCTAGGACATGACATTGCCAAAAATATCCCAAAATATCCTAGGCCATGACACCATTTGCCAAGAATAGACCCATTCACACCATGTTAAACTACCATTCCCAAAGTAGAAAAGATAGACAATGGATATTAATGACCAACTGTAGTTCCAAATAATCTTGAGAATTACCATTTACAATTTCATATTAAGGATGTCCATGTTGGACTATCTCAAAATTCTAAAATGTTAAGGCCACATTTGATAATATTTAAGGATATGACAAAGTGATTAGGGCAGTTTACCATTATAACATTTCAAATTTGTTTCTCAAGGAGTGATGGCATGGTAGTGGTGTAGTGAGCCACAGATTTAGTAAGCCATCAAGGGTTAAACATACATTACTTCCATTTCAATGAGATGGCTGATCATAGTTTCTACAAGAGCCAAACCTTCCCGCAAGAAACTTGCCACCACTTCTTCAATGTGCCTTCGCAAATGTGGAAAGCGTTGCAATTCATGTGTTTCACACCTTTGTGATATTTGCAAAGTGAAACATCACCTAACTTATGGGGATTGTTTGATTTAAATTGATTTTTTTAATGATATCTATCATGTATGTGAGTGTAAAATCATTACCTATGAATAAAATCCAAGAGTTGCAGATGAGGACATGCTTCCACACCAAACATTTCAAGGAGAGATTACCATGTGTGTGTGTGTTTTTTTGCAAACTATGTTGACATTCCTTTATATGTACTATTCAAAAAAATGTAAGGATGCAGAAAGGCTCACCACTACAACTATAATCGTTACAACTCTCACCATTTCAAATAGAAAATGCACTAGTCACATACATGATTATAAATCTACACAACATGCTTTATGTTCAAAGATGTGCTCATAACATTTCCTCTACAACAACTTGTGTCCAAGAGATAGTAGAAAGTATACCTCCAAGCTCCTAACAAAAATTGCTTGAGAGATGTAATGAATGCGTGCTAAATTATGACCAAAAGAAAATATGTTATTTCTATTACCAAAAACCTTGCTCAATAGTTCCAATTGCATTCCAACTTAGTTTAAAATGAATTTGAAGGAAAATTTCACTAATAAGTTAAGACAATTATTAAAGTAATTTTGTTCTCAAATCTTACAACATTCTATTATGTTTTTCTTCCTTTCTGCAAGTAAACCATTGTAGCTACAACCTCCACTATGATTAAATCTTTGCAAAATCGGTATCTTGTTCAATGTCAGGCAAAAAACAAGGCAAAAAAATTAGAGCAAGAGCTTCCCTTGCTTCACCATAGAGAAAATGAAACATTACTCCACATTAACAAGTGCCCTTGTAAGAGGAGTAACATAGTTAGGATTGAGGTGTGTACCATCAAGCTTGAACTCATCCCTGAGCTCATCTATAATTAGATTAACAATCAAATATGACACCAATCAATATGCTGCACTAAGCACATGCCAACAAAAGATTATTCCACATGCAGGCTCACACCAGGTCTTCACTCCTTTAGGAAGAGGAAGGTTACAAACATTAGGATAATAATATGATAAAGTTGCAAGATAAGATGAAGCTTTCTATGCTCCAAAAAAATCTTGTATACCTCAAGTTAATCTATGTCCATAAATCACCACAACCAATGGATTATGTAGGTGTACATTGTGCCTATGCTACAAAGTGCACATGCTCTAATACAAACGAGGGATATCCTCCAAGTGTCATCTTTTACACATGACATAACACAAAAATTACACCTCTTTTGCCAATTTAAATAGAGCAATTGAGGGGGTTCACTCATAAGTTGCATTGCGCATATATATACATCATTCAAATTTTAGAGACTAGATGAGAGAGAACCATACCACTTGGTGTTAATAAATTAGGAAAAATATCCAATCAATGTAATTATTTTCCAGAAAGACTTGTTTGTTGAGCTTCATGGAGTCATGTTTGTAGAAAATGATTGAAGATATGCACAACGACATGGGTTTCAAAAAGAACTAGGGACATTGGGTGCACAAATATCTCAAAGTTACAATCTTGGATGAGATGTAATAGTTACTGTAAATAAATGTGTACACTCGCTTCCACTCCTTCCTCCACATTCTGAAAACCCTTATATATTGTAAGCCTTATTCAAGCTACATTGCTTAGCCTACTAAGGTAAGGTAATAATAGAACTTTCCACAAGAAAGTTCAATTTTGATGTTAACTCCATAATAAGGAAAGGTGATTGCTGGCATTCAGGATTAGTAAATAGAACCTTTAAGCAATGAGAAATATTGGCTCAATACATTTTTGCCCACTGTTCTAAGGAAGTCTTAATGAAAAATTAAAGTAAAGTTAATGAAACCCACAAGTTCTTGTCACATTTTTTTAGTCATAAACAAGCTAGTTTCTCTTCACACAGACATGGTCTAAGCATAAATATTAATGTGATTGCAAAGAGAAACTCCAAAAAAACATGTAAGGTTATGAAACAAATGTTGTGAGGGTTCTAGCAAAACAAAATATCCATGAATTTACATTAAACTCTCCTCAACAACAATTTGAAGATCCATCACCTAGATAACCCAACAATTAGTGCAATTTTAGCCTTATGAAAGTTCCTCATAAAGTGTTAGACCATCACCTTCATCACAAATAGTAGCAACAAGCTACCATGACTACCCATTGCCTTCATCAGCTCATGACAATGGGTGTAGATAAGTATATAATAATCAGCCTAAAATTTGGGCAAATCATTGTACAAAATATATGTTTTGAGTTTGTCACATTATTGGAAGCAAAAGGAAGGTTCAATCATGGTGTTGGGCAAAATTATGTAAATTACAAAATGACTTTGGCCAATACTTTGCGAGTGTCATTCATGAAGTATAAGATCATGGCATCAAGATATCAAGGATAGAAGACAAGAAACAAATGAAGTTCATTGTTTCATCATTTGCAAATGGATTGTTGTTCCCCTTTCAAACTGTAGATCATTGCCCCTAAACAATTGAAGGAAAACTAATTACATCAACAATCTATGGGATCTCACCTTCAGTGAAAATGGTTGGTCAACCTTGGAAACCACAAAATGATTTGTTCACAAAATTTGTTACCATGTTTTGATTCACAATTGAACAATTGAGTTTGCTGCAACATCGTAAAATGATTTAGTTATTAAATTGCTATGTACACAAGAGCAAGGCATTTTTAGATTGGATGAAAAAGATCACCCCAACACCTTGGTCATCTTCATACTAACAAATTGCACAAATGAATTATAACTTGCAAATGTAATTTTGCAATGACCACTAAAACATGATTTCAAAGTGGAATTCAATACATGGATTACATTAATCATCAAATAACAAGAACCATTCGTTGATTTCAAAATGAATTATTTCAAACCAAAAATGTGTAATTGATTTCATGTTGCATGGTTAAAGGTGAAAAAGATGAAAAGTGTGATTGTGAAAGGATGAAATAAAACAAAAATCACAAGAGCATTCACGATTGAGTTTTAACTTATTACATTAAAGGCCAATAAGGTGAAAACATGGTCAAAGGAGTTAGGGGCACCAATGTAAAAGTCTTTTGTTCCAAGGACTACATATGACAAGTGTTGTTTTTGTGTTGGTTTATAATTTTATAATTTGTATTTGATGTACCCCCTTTAACATTGAATTTTATATAAAAATACATTTTGACTAAAAAATAGATTTTATATCATGTATATTATACACTCATGCCCTTGATCACATAAACATAAACAACTTTTGCTTAAAGCATATTTTGAAAATCAATAATTTTTCAGGGTCAAAAACATTTTTGAGCAAATGTGCTCAAATTAATTATAAAAGTAATTTTCATCAATTCAAGTCCTTTTGCCCTTCTAATCATCAATGTTAAAATTGTTTTCAATTTTCAGAAAGAATGGTGTACATTTGGTAAAGAAAAAAGGATGTTTGAAAAAAAATATATTGTCCATTTTCAAGGTTTGAATGCTTTGAACATGTAAATTTTTTTTGATTTGTGTCAAGCTTTGAGTGTGTAAATTTTGTAATTAATGGAAATATTCTTTAAAAAATTATGACAATCAAAATTATTATGCTTCATTTGTGATCTTTCAAACATACAAAAATGCAATTAAAAAAAATGTACACTCGCTTGGGTGACTCCTTTGATTGTGTTTTTACCCAACACTATTGCACCATTGTTCATTATGACTTAAAGCATAAAGGAGAAACTATTGGAAGAAAATCAAGATGCAGACCCTAAAATTCCAATATCAACTAGCATGGGAGAATGCTTGCAAAATAATTTTGTTTGAATTCAACCATCAACATGTCCAAGCACATCAATCCATGACAATTGTAGAAACTAATTCAAAAGAAAAATAATTTGAAAAACTACAATGCTAAAATTATATTGTAACATTTTTTCAAAAATTACCTATCATTTTTTTTTGACATTACTTAATCCTTTGGATGGTGTTTCTTTCAATATTATTGCCCATGCTTCTAGAAAACTATTGTCAATTGGTTCCATTACCAATGTGGTTACCAATGTCTTTGCATTTTGGCTAACTCATCTTTCCAACATAATTATCATAACACTTTAAATTAGTTAGAACGTGTTCACAAACCTACACTTACAACATTCTTTACAACAAATCCTTATCTTCGAATTCAAAATGAACAAACTTGCCACATTTCAATTAACTGCAAGTTCCATTTTAAAATTAAAAACACATAAGTTACATCAAGAGATTTGTTCATTTGAATATTTGATTGCAATCATTGAAAGAGTTCAACATGTAAGGTTTGAATTTTTTATTTCACATCAATTGCAAGCCATCATTTTAGTCCATGTTTTGTGTTGTGTAAATATGTGAAAAAGATGAAACCAATCCTAAAACAAACCAAAAAAAAAATTCAAAAGTAATTACAACAATAACAATGGTCATGCACCTCTTACATAATGAACCTTTAAACATACATAGTATCAGTTATCTACCATTTATAATGGAAATTACAAAAGCAATTGCTTCCTTTTGGAGGAGAAAACTATGCCAAGGATAAACAACAAAGAACATTGACTTTTGTTGAACATTTTTTTCCTAAATGTCCATGACAAAAATAACTTGCTCAATCACCCGCATGTTAGCCTTCCCCAATGAAGTTCAATCCAAACATGCAAACCTATATATAGGTTAATGTTGAAATTAATATAAGGAAGATCAAATGTTACAATCACAAGTACAAAAATTGTCAGGCCAACCACTCACATCACATAGATAATACCTACGTTAAACTTCACCACTATGGTAAGTGATGCACAAAACTATATTTCATGGGTTACAACATACTAGCATAAATCTTTTTCAAGAATTTAATCTATGACAAAAAAATTTTTCATTGATAATATGAATTTTTTTTCTTTGGTGACTCGACTAGTGTAAAATATTTAGATGTCATTCAAGCTTGTCAAATCCCCCACTTCCATAGAGCTATCAACATTGTAAACCTGCAAAGCACCAAATCATGTAGTCTTAGGGCTATAATTGATAAATACAAAGGGTCCCACATGAAAAAAATTAATCATTACAACATAGATATTTTGGTGACTAAGAATTTAGAGACTAATTGCTGTGACCCCTTAGTACACCACACAATAAACAACTTTTAACACACAACCTTTGACAAAACACCAAGAGTCTATTGCCAGGCATTCATGGAAAAATGCGTTTTGTTCATGTAAAATATAAGTAATGACTAAAAAGCACATGAATAAACTTGTCAACAAACTTTGCAATGTGGCATTGATGGGCATTTTTCCATTTCATAAACACAATAACAATGCTAAAGATGAACTACAAAAACATAGCAACATTAAATAATGTCACACAAAAAAATCAAATGTTTCCATGTGAAATTTCTCCATGCCTCAAATAATGGTGCAAGTCACCAAGTCAATGCATGTATCACTAAAACCTATTTCAAGCATGTGCTTGACACTAGAGAATGTGTACGTAGACTAAAGTTTTAAAAAATCTTTTCAAATAAGAACAAAAAACACACAAAGAATTGTTGGGAAGAAAGTCACAAAACCTTCGCATAACAAGGAAGAAAACTTGAACATAAGGAATAGACCTATCAAATAACAATGTGCACAAACTATTGTAATCATCCACAAACCACAAGAAACCACACCACTATTGAACATGGGATCAAGTACACAAAAGGCTTTCACAATTAGTGTGTGTGAAAACAAGCATCTTGAAGAAATCAACTCCTTGTTAGTTTCAACTTTGATGCTATAAGAGATCAAGGATAGGCAAAATTTGAAGGACTTTCTAAAAGTGAAAATGTTGTACATTGACATCCAAAATCTGCAGGACTTCCAAAGATGAGGATAATAATAACCCTTCAATTTGACATTGCCACAATGGGAGCTAGTTGTATGATGAATTTGGGAAAAGAAAAGGGGAGATTCTACACAGCTTTGGATCCCCTTCTACATGCACAATAACTTAAATGCATCGTGGTTTAAAATGGCCAAAAATTTCAACATGTGTTACTTAGAGTTTTCAAAAATTTGACGAATAATAAATGCTAATTATTATAAATTTTGATGATTTTTAATTTTAATTATTTCTTGCCAAAATAACCAAGTTAGTATCAATGTAGATAGATTAATTCATGAACCCCAACTTTTCTTTAAACAATATCATGTAAAAAAAAAGAGCAAAGTGCAACCCTTTGTTAAGGAAAAATTCCATTGAATAAATTGCCCTCCAAATACACTTTGAAATTTTGTGTTCATGCTTTTGGAATAGGATAAACCCCATAACATTGTGAGCAAACACTAAACAGGTGCAAAAACTCAAAAAAATTGCATTCCAATTGAAAATGAACAACAACTAAACAAAGTGCAACAAATCAAATGCATTATTTTGGCATTAAGAATGACTTACACCAGATTGGAAATGAGCAAGAGAAAAGAGGGAGCAGTTAAATCCACTGCATTGGAAATGAATAACAAAGAGGGAGAATGAGAGAGAGAAGAGAAGCTCAACATTGGTTGCAAAAGAAAAAAAACACCTACGTTGGATGAACTTCATTAAGATAGATGAATGGGTCCCATGCATCACTTTCGCATCCGATGGCCTATCCATGGCACCTGCTGAGTCTCTCTTGAGAAGAGAGCTTCTCTAGGAAGAAGAGCGAAGACGATTTGAGAGAGAGAGAGAGAGAGAGAGAGAGAGGAGATCAAGAGCATTTGTGAAGAATCCGGAGCTTGGGTTGCCTGAATCCGCTGCAGGAGTGTGGTTGAGAATGGGGAAGAATAGAAAACGGAAAGAGAGTTGAGGTGAGCCGGAGATGGTGTGGGTGGTGGGGCAAGGTTGGGGAGGGAGAGTGCTGATGCCATCTGGTTTCAGGTTTGTCTCAGGTGAGCAGGGAGATGGGAAGAAGAAGAGGATGGGAGGCTACTGGAATTTGAGAGAGTTGCACAAGTCTTGTAAGGGTTGTCGGTCGTATGGCAGTGCACAAGTATATAGCCACATTCGGCAGCAGCAAAATTACAGTAGCAGTTGCTGCACTGAAAGCTGCTTCATCACCTCTCAAGCTTCCAGGTTGTTAAGATTTGACCCCCTTCCAGGTTTGGGAAACTTGCATTTGGAAAAAATAACACAATCAAAGAAAACCCACTTGCAATTGCCATGTTGTAAATTTCTGTGGGAAAGGAAATGGTGCAAGGATTTGCATTTGAGGATGAACAAGAATGTTGTTATCCATAATGTGCACATTGTGCAATTTGCAAGGTGCTGAATCCATCCTTACACCTTCTATATTGAGCTTCAGATTCCAGCAGCAGCAGCAGCAGATAGGAGACAGGACAGAAGAAGCTCAAGACGACATTGATGAAAGCTATGGAGGAGGAGGAGGAGGAGGAGGAGGAGGAGGAGGAGGCCACCATGCAGCAAGTGATGGATATATGGCTTTTGAAGAATTTGCATCACCATTCAAGCAACTTAGCATGCCCAATGCTGCAAAGGAGATGGCAGATTTGTTACCAGAAGTCACACCATCAAGGAAGAATGGGATCGCACATGGTGAGGATGATGTAAGGAATGAGAATCAGGTCTTACACCAAAATTGCTATGATCCAGAGGTTGCAAGAGTTGCTATGATGCAGCGGTTGCAAGAGGACAAGCACAGCAGCAGCAGCAGCAGTCAGGTGGCTCTTACATCTGAAACTGCACATGAGGTTTATGGAAGAGAGAGTGCCACAGAAAAGTTGTTACACCCTCAAGCTTTCTGTGTCTTGAGAAAAAGCAAAAGAGTTTCCAACAGGAGGAGTGAAGAGAAAGGTGGCAATAATAAGACTGGGGAAATTGTACGCAAGGCAGTGATTGATGTTTTGGCACATACTGATAACATGGGTGACGCCTTGTCAAGAGCATCACATGCACTCGGTGATGAATACCCTCTTTGGAATCAGGCAAGTACAAAAATGTACAAAACCCATCCTTTGAAATCACAAATTTAGAATTGCAGGGTGAAGTTTGAGTGAAGCTTATATTTCCTTGGGATTTATTTGCAGATGATGAAACAGATGGAGCTTCGTGGAGCTCGAAGACAAGCTCTTCAAGTCTTCCGCTTTCTGCAAGTGCAACCCAAGTTTGAAATGCGTGAGCAAATCTATGTCACAATAATGTCGATTCTGGGACGAGAAGGAAAACTGGGTCTTGTCAAAGATATATTTTCTGGAATGAAAGATGAAAACATAACACCGACAGTCCATTCTTACTCAGTTTTGATCAGTGGGTGAGTTCTGATCACCCCTCACCAATTTTTACTCTTCTTCGCCCATGAGATTCACAGAAGTACACAACAGAGTTATGCCTCCAGGTTTTCATTTTGAGTGTTTGATATGTGCATTGATCTAAGATCCCAAGGCTGAGTTGATGGTTCTCTGTTTGAGTAACCCCCTTCCAACATGATCGCCCCCTGACAGGTATGCAAAGCAGGGATTGCTGAAAGAAGCATGGGAGATCTTTGAAGTGATGAAGAAAGATGGTTGTGAACCAAATCTTGTAACATACAATACACTGATCCATGCATGTGCCAAGAATGGATTCCGGTTGCACAAAGTGGTGGCGCTCTTTGAGGAGATGAAAGAGCAGGGAATCCAACCAGACGATATCACATACAATTGTATGGTCAACGCATGTGTTCGTCATGGCCTCTTTGACAGTGCCACCCAAATCCTGACAGAAATGAAATCTGTGAATTGCTTGCCAAATGTTGTGACATATACAGCAATGATTAACACTTATGGGAAGTCAGGAAAACTGCAGGATGCAGTGGCCTTGTTTGAAGAGATGAAGGAACTAGGGCGTGCCCCAAATTCGTGGACTTACAACTCCTTGTTGAAAGCATACTCGAATCAGGGATGCTATGAGCAAGCCATGGGTTTGTATGGGGAAATGGATGGTGCTGGGTGCTCCCCAGATTTGTACACATACAATACTGTGATTGACATGTGTGGCAGAGGTGGACTATTTGAGGAAGCTGAGGGTGTATTTATTGAAATGCAGAGCAAGGGTTGCTCTCCTGATCGGGTAACAGAAAGCAGACTTACTCCTTTTGACCTCTGAACTTGTACATTTGGAATGTTGCAGAGTCATTGATTACTCTTACAAACCATGAAATGACAAAATGCCTTGCAGAATGACATTGTTTAGGCAAATCATGTGCTGTGGTGACTTTTGTGTATTTTACTTTTGCAGGTACTATTGTACCATTGGTGTCTGTTTCTTACCATTTTAGTTTCTCAATTTTGTTGCAGGTGACATACAACACAATGCTTGATGCATACAGCAAAGGGGGACACTTTGGGAAGGCACGGCAAGTACTTGACAGCATGAAGGAGGCAGGATGTGTGCCTGATCTTTGGACCTACAACATTCTTCTTGATTCACTGGGCAAAGCAGGGAGCATTGACGAAGCTGCCCAGTTGTATAATGACCTGAAAGCCACTGGCCACTCCCCTAATCTAGTGAGCTTCAGTGCCATGATCAACACCTATGGGCGATGGGGTCTCTTTGTGGAAGCTCAGAAAGTGTGGCATGAGATGCGAGTTGCAGGCTGTGTTCCTGATGCCACTGCATTTTGTGGACTTATCAACAGCTACAGCCACCATGGCATGTATAAGGTAATGCTCAGCACCATTCTCAGCAGGAGACAATTGAGTCAGTGCTTTGATTGAGGGAGTTTAGGCTTACAGATTGGATCTGATTAACACATTTTGTGAATGGGCATTATACTGGAAACATCTGCAATTCTCATTTGTGGCTGAACAAAGTATGATATGTACCTCTGCCTATGTGCAGGAAGCATTGGCCACCTTTGAAGAGATGAAACAAAATGGTGTGGAACCTGACACACAGAGCTACACTGCTCTTATGGATGCTTATGGGAGAGCTGGGCTATGTAAGGAAGCTGAACACTTAATGGTGCAAATGCAGGATTCAGGTTTTATCCCAGACGTTGTAACATATGGGGTTCTATTGCGGGCATTTGCTACAGCAGACCGATTTCATGAGGGGCTCAAGTACTATGATTACATCTTACAACACTCCGAGCGAGACAATATCCTTTGTCATAGGCTTATCTCCCAGCATAAAGAGCAATATGAATACCTCACAAAGTACACCAAAAAATAGACCCAGTAGCAACTCTATAGGGTAACACCCAGATAGCATCAGGGAGACTTACTATACAGAATAGGTCTCCTGCAACTGGGTCTTATACATGCACTTGGAACTGATTTCAAAGTTCCAAGTATTTCAACTTCCTCAGATCACAAACCAGCTTGCTTCTTGGTTTCATTACATCCAAGTCTTCAACAACACTCCAAAGGGTGCCTGCAAAGTGGTGATGGTGGAAATGCACATAAAGCAAAATTACGACTAGGGAGCAATAGTCAATCAGATGCTGAAAAGAAATCCAACTAACAACCTCCTTTAGTGTATGCATGTAGTTTGTGTTTCTTTGACCTTCCTTTTCCCATTCATTTCACTGCTGGGAGCTGATCAGCTCACTGATCCTTCGGTCCACAAATTGAAAAGTACAAGAATTAATGACCTGATTCATGACTAGAACTTGTTGGCTACGAAAATATCAATTGAGGATCATGTCTGTTGCATACAGTTCTTGTATAATATGTCAAAATGAGTCAGCTCTGCATCTGAAGTTCATTCACTTTACTTCTTTTGATGTGATCAGATTGTTTTAGGGGCAAACCCAGAGTCTTATCAAACAGGCATCAAAGATGGGTCAATGAAGTGCATTATCAAAAAACACATCCTACTCCAGGTTTCTTTGCTGTTGCAGACAGTTCAAATTGGTCTCTGCTCTCAGGTTCATCATGAGCACAGGACCCAAATAAAGGCCAAGAAAGCAACCACAGAACCATAAAGCACATGAGGTGAGAATCTACATGATCCTGAGTCTTGATCGGTTGGTAGCCTTCAAGTGAGTGATAACAGTTGTCATCAAAAAGACAGAATGGACATTCACTTTGTGTCGAAACTTCTTGACCATGGTATTGCAAACTGAGTTGCACAGTAAATATTGTGGCACATAGAACTTCCAGTTGCAGCTCCTTTTGCAGGAAACTCCCAAACTGTGGTCTAAACGCTAAACCTCTCTCAAACTAAATTGACTGACTTGGTCCAGATATGAGTACATGAAAAGCTAAATGCAAATAGCAATTTGTACCGAGAGGGGCAGCTGATCTCATGTGAGATTTCTAAGTAGGCCCTCTGCAAGCCTCCATAAAAATGAATTAATGTACAGTCAAAGAATAAATATTCTGAATGCAAAAATAAATCAACCAAATTATCCTAAAACATACTCAGCACCTCCATCAAGCATCAACAGAAAGCTGCTTGTCGATAGTAGTGAAAATCTGATAAAAGGCCTTGAAATGATTGTATGCTATGTCCACATCTTCAGTTCCACACATTTCTCGTATGCTGCATCAACACCCCCACCCAGTCATTGAGGAGCTTCAGAGTTCATCTTTTGCCATCAAAACTGAAATGTATAGAGTGAATCAAGCAAGGCTTAGAACATCATTTGCAGCTAGAGGCAATTCACATGATTCTCCCAAAAACATAAAGAGATGCAAATACCATATTGACCACAATAGCAGAATAAAGCAAGCAACATCTTTCCACTCTGAATGTTTAGTCCTTCATAATCAAATCCTTGAAGCAACATACATTATTTCCCTCACTTTATGTACAAGGGAGTTACTGTGAACCATAGCAATTAATCTCATTGAACACTGTACAAAAAACAGAGTTGCCAGAAACAGCAGGAGAGATGTGTGACAAAAACTAGAACATGGTATTCAAGAGGCAAAAAAGCACATTGACACAACAGTGAGTAGAACCTGTGCATAGAAAGCTGTGGCATGCCACAATCAACTGTGCGAATGCCAATCCCTGATGCAAGTATGGGGCCAATTGTAGACCCACACCCCATGTCATTGCGCACTACAAAATTCTGCAGCCGGCAGCATATCATAATTAGCCATATGAACAACTTCCACTGCCTCCTGCCAGAAGAAAAATACACAATGACATCCCAAACCTCATTTGATGACAGAGAAATTGAATTTGTGATTAAGACTTAGCAAATCACCTGGGTTGGGACACCTGCTACTTTTGCCACTTCTTTGAAGAGGAAAGCAGTGACTGTATTGGTGGCATAACGCTGGTTAGCATTGTACTTAATAACTAGACCCTCATGGAGCTTGGGTTGATGGTGATCCTCATGCCTCTCAGCATAGTTTGGGTGCAATGCATGAGCCATGTCTGCAGATACTGTCCATCCAACTCAACCCAAGTCTAGAGAATCAGCACAATAACAGAAATAATGTGCATTATATTGCAAAATAAGAATGACTCATGCAAAATATAGTCTGAAGTCCTTGTCCATTGTACTACAGGGAAGCAGAGACTCCCAAACTCAGTTTGATCAACTGCCTGAAGCCTATCCTTTTGGGACATGATGCAGCCACAATCCAGGGTACAGGAGAGGTAGTGAACAGACGAACCAAGAAAAGACCGGCGGATGGTGCGCTCAACAATACCCTCACTTGGTGTCTCACGCACTAGCCACCTTGTAATACGATTCATAGCTTGAAACATAACTGGTGATCCAGCCCCTTGTGCAGAATCAGACCCCACCTGCAAGAGTTTCCAGTGCCTTTCTCAATGTTATTTCAATACATAAGTAATGAGGCCTTGCAGACTCAAATCTGCTGATATATAAACTACCAATCAACATCGAGCACAGAAGGGGAAAACTGACATATACCTCCTCGTTATCAAAGAGGGCAACTGCTCGAATGCAGCTTTCATCAGTCAAAGATGCGGCATCCTCACAAGTGTCTAGCAGAGCTCGCAGGGCACAAAAGGAAGATGCCAAGTTGTCGAGCCTGCCTGAGAAGATGAACTCCTTTCGAGCACCCCCTATGCAGCTTGGTTGTGTATCACAGACACTCAACTCAAAGTCCAGTATTTCCTCCACTGTGCAATTCAATTCTTCTGCAAGAATCTGAAACTTACAACCTTGTCAGTAAGTATTCAAGTCACTGCCAGAAGAAAAGCTTGGAAACAGGGAAAGTTTAAAAGAACTGATGAAAAGGTAAAAATATATAGAAACCATTTGAGAATTACTCATTCATAACTCAAACTTTGACATTCTTGATAATGAAGTACAGTCTGCTATGCAACACTGTCTGGTGGCATATCATGACCACAACATAGGGGCAGCTAGAAGAATAAGTGAGTGTGAGGCCACCTGCAAGAGGAGGGGATGATGAGCCTTCTTTGCAGAATACATTGCACCATTTGCACCCTCAGTTTGGCTAGTTGTTTCTGACTTGCTAGCCAACAGCTCTGACTTTATTTGGGTTGCCAACACAGGAGCTAGGTGAGTCTCCAAGTTCGGCAAGAATCCTTCTGTATTCACTGTCCTGTTCAATTCACACTCTTAATACTATAGGAGGGAGACAAGGATGCAGGTTCCAAACCCAGCCTGAATGGAAAATAGACCTAAGAGTGACAGAGAACGAAAGAAAGAAAAACTGAAGGTATTGGACCTATCAAGATGAATGGCCAAGGTAGGAATACGCATGATAGGCCGCTCCACCTTCACCAGCTCGTGCACAACACCCACACCTTTCCTTCTCACAAGCACACGTCCAGCAACACTGAGATCTCTATCAAACCAAGTGTGCCATAATCCACTACCATATGTTTGCACACCTACATTCAGAAAGCCTGCCTTGGATGCTGCAGACACTGGCTTAAGCTTGGGACAGGGACTATCTGTATGTGCTGCCACAACATGAAAGCCATTTCCTGCTTTATACCTGCTCCACATCACAAACATCTACAGCAATCACATCACTGTTTGCACAACAGAAAGAAATGTTTTGGACTGACCCTTACATGTGTCTTAAGGTACTGGCACAAAGAAAGAGCTGAGAAAGATGAAGATGTTTCTTTGTTCAGGTTATTCTTTTGGTGTACAAGAAACACCCAAGAAGAAAACATCAAGTCAAGAAGCACAAAGGACTAACTTTTGGCCAATAGCAAAGGCAAAGATGGAAGACATATTGCGGGTGAAGAAGTAGCGTCCTCCAGGCTGCACTGCCCACTCTTCCTCCTCACACAACTGCTCAAACCCTGCTTCTAGTAACTGCCGCTTTGCCTCCGCTGTCAAATAAAGACATTGCCCAAATCAAGACAATCTCTTCTGCTCCTACTCTCTGCTAACACAACACTATTGCTGAAAGGGAAGGGGGAAAAAACATCACATCAGAGAATCTCTCAAATATGTTTTGTGACAAAGTGATGGACACATTGGAAAAATGAGCAGAGCTCCTGCCTGTTGCATGGAAAGGTGTCCATGACTTGTTCAAAAACTGGAGCAAATCGGGCACAATTGATGTCTTGCTGCCACCCCCCTGCACACAAGTCAGAGCTCAACATTACTTCTCCATATGTATGTATCCATAATAGGATGACAGAAGCCAGCCCTCTCACCCATAATGCTGAAGCCCAGGGCTCTCCTCTTGGCCTTGACTTTCTTTCTGGTACTGGAATCTATGCTGTAAACCCTAAAAAAACTTCTGTCCAACCTGCTCTTCTCAGAAGTGCAAAGGTTTGATGCATCTGGTAGTAACAATGGACAATAGGTTCCAATGATTTGCAGTCAGAACAACCATGACCTTCATCATGAATGCAGCTGCCATTCATTCATTCATTACTTCACCACTGACTTCGTCAAATCCCATCGGTGGTGGTGGTGATGCACATAGATAGGTATACAAAAGTCTGTCTCCTGAGTTTTTTTCCATTTGCTGTTTCGCATTTCCAGAAAGCAACAAAAAAAGACACTGTCTTGATGTCACAACATGGATCGAAACATTTGCAAGGTGAAGAAAACTGGAAAAAACCCTAAAAGACAAAGAAAGCAAAACCAAACCTGAGAGATAGGGAGAAGAAAACATACCACCTCCAGTGTTGAAGAAGAAGGAGCAGCATCTCTGCCTTCTTGAGTGGTACTACTACTAATACTACTACGACCACTGATGCTTGCGCAACAACAAACCCTTGCGCAACTTCTGGCAAGGTTTTTCTCCCTCTCTAAAATTCCAAACCCGGGTCTGGCATTCTGAGATTGTCCCGGAATCATGACCATGACTAGCGGCTCTGGAATGCTGAAGCGATGAGGAGCCAAAACATCGCTGCTCTTCTGCTGCTTCACGAAATTCACCGTCGTCGTCGTCGTCGCCGCCGGCGGCTTTCCGAATTGCGCCATCACTCCAAAATGCCTACTGAATTGCACAATCTCGGAACCGGTATGAGCGATGGCGCGAGTCATCATCATGCTTGGCTGCATTTTGCAAGCGCCCAACAAATTGATGTGAGTTCCCATCACTAACACACGCGCACGCACTCAAAGAAAATGCACAAAACCCCCCAAAAAAACTACCAAAACACCCCCACAAAAATTGCCAAACCTGAATAATACAACAACAACAACTTATTCCATTCAACACTCTCCCAAAACAACAACAACTAGAGCTAGTACTCCAGAATGATCTCCAACGCTAAACAACATGAACAGCACAGCAACAACAAAACAACACCACCACAAAACTACCCAAGTTGCAAAACAACAACAACAACAACAATCTGATGGCAACCTAATTCAGGTATCACTCAAAACCTGAAGGGTATTTTTTCTTTTTTCCAAAGTGAGAAATTTGGAGAAATGTGTTCTCTTTGTAGCAGTAAATTCAACTAATTTTGGAAAATTTCGCAAAATTTTCGATTTAATTTTTTTAATTAATTTTTTTAGAAAAAAACTAGTTCGACACCACTTAATATTATTTATTCTTCTTCAACCCATTTTTAGAGTTGGGATTTAAAGTTTAGTAATTACTGTTCTTAATTATTGGATGTCAACTTCTTACCAAGTTATTTAAATTATTTTTATCAAGTTATAGTTACTTGAGATATTTGTGTTACATGCACATACTTTTGGGACCAGAGATATGTTGAATAAGTTTATTTAAATATCTCTAGTTAAGTTTAGTGTGAAATATTTTAATGCATGAGACGATGGTTTTGTTCATGTGCCTTCTAAAGCAAGTAACATCTACATGGGGTGTTTATCTCCTACTAGTGGGTAACCCGTGACTACACCACTCCAGCCACCCCCAACGCTTTGTGCTTTCATGTTTGGATTTGTAGCCAGGTTTGGCTAAATCTTTATTCAGATAATTGCCCACTTTTTCCACATCTTCCTACAGATGATGGCCATTTTGGCTACAAACAAAAACAATTCGCAAAAAAGAAAACCCCCGAGAGACGTTCTGTAATCTTGCACAGCTACAGTACCCAAAATCAGCAACGACCATACCAAAAACTTTCCGAAAAGTGACTGCTGATAACTTCCCTCAGTGGGTGTTCTCTGGAGCAAAAGTTGCCGAGCTCTGTCACACACAGTCTGGACCGCACCCGGCCCGGCACCCCATTCTTGACGTCGGCTATCCCGGGTCTCCGTTCCGTGCTAGAATGTCGTAACCTAATTTTCTCCAATAGCTTTGCCCACAGACTGGGAACAGGAAATTCCGCCCTCCGATTAGCGCCGCGCCCGGTCGGCCTGAAACCCGAGCTCCGTTAGGGACGTAGTGAATTTATATATAAGATTTAAATTAGGTAAGAACTTTGTAGGTTTGTAGTAATATCTATGTAATCTTAAGGTTGGGTGGAAAGTTTACAGTAAAAATCAATGTTTTTATTATCTCTATTCTTTCATTGATTCACTATCAATTTTCAACATGGTATTAGAGCATTGGTTGCTTTTGAGGGAAGGAGAAATTGAAGTTTTTTTCTACAATTCTTGAAAGCTTTGAAATTTTGGGTGTGTTTTTTGTTTTTCTAGTTTTTTGTTGAAAGTTTCAAAGTTGTAGGTGTTTGTTTTCAGGCATTGTTCTATTCATAATCATGGTGTCCACTTTTAATGTTCAAAGTATTGAAAAGTAAAATGGCAATAACTTTCATACATGGAAGATGAAAATGGAATTTTTCATGTATGAAAAACATTTGTGGGAGATCACTTTAAGATAATTATTGCCACTAGAAGTTGAATTTAGAGAAAATTTTCTTAAAGGAAGCACTCTTGAACACCATTTATTCATGAAAAAGGACAAATTGGCTTGTGGACCAATTCTGTAAAATGTTGTTGATTATTTGTTGCATCATGTAGCACATGTAGAAACTACAAAAAATGTTTGGGGCAATCTTTGTGCAACATTTGAAAGAAACATGTTGGCAACATATTGCAATTATGTTAAGAGCTTTACAATCTTAAGATGAAGGAAAACACCTCAATGCAAGCTCACATTGATAAATTTTGAATGATTGCATATCAATTAGTAAACATTGATCATCGAATTTTTGATGAAGATTTGCCATTCACATTTTTAAAAAAATTACCATTGTCTTTCCATGCCCTTGTGGTTTCACATAGTACCCACATTGATCAATTGTCTATGGAATTAGTATGTGGACAATTGTTGCAAGAAAAATTGCAATGTAAGTGATAATTATAATCTAACCATGGTATAAGACAAGAAGCACTAATTGTTAAAGGTGTTTTTGGGAAATTCAAAAGGACAGATTGGAGGAAGTTCAAAAATGGAAAATAGAAGAAAGAAGGAACTTGCTATGATTGTGGCACTGAAGGTCATTTTGTAAGAGAATGTCACAAGAAGAAACAAGATTGGAAGAATAAATTCAAAGGTTTTTTACAAATAACAACAACAAGCAAAACAAAACTCTTTACGACTAACTTATATATTTAGTTTGTAAGGATGCATGGTTTGTTTATTCTGGAACTTCACAACATGTAACGTTTCGAAAGGAAATATTTTCAACCTTTGAAGAGTTTATTTTGAATAACAAAATAAATCTCGAGGACAATAGTATGTTTGATGTATGTGAGAAAGACACTATTGTTTTCAACTTGCCAATTGAATTTCCAAATGTATTGGAGATGTGTAATATGTCCCAAAGTTTGCAAAAAATCTGTTATTCATTAGTCAGTTAATATAACAAGGCTCTAGGGTGGAATTTGAAGCCACAAAATGTTAATTGAAATCTTATAATTCAAACAAGGTGATTATTGAAACTATTAAAGAATGAAGGTTATATAAGTTGGTTAGAGTTGTTCGATCTTTAGATATAGAATGTAACACCAAGATTAAGAGGAATGACTTATGGCATTAGAGACTTGAACATGTCAATATGCAAACTTTAACAACCATGAAAAAAAATAACCTTGTTGAAGGCATGGATTTCAATGGAGATCATGACTTGAGTTTTTATGATGGATGTGTGTATGGTAAACACCATCATACCCCATTTCCTTTGAATGGGGGTTCTCATGCAAAGGAAATTATTGGGCTTGTGCACATAAACCTATGTGGTCCCATGGTAATATTTCATGGAAGGCAAAGTATTTTCTAACCTACATTGATGAGTTTTAAAATTAAAAAAATAAAAAAATACCATGAAGACTAAATTTGGTGTGCTTAACAAGCTTAAGGTTCTCAAAGTTTTGGTCGAAAATCAGAGCAAGTCTTTATGTCAGCATGGTTTGGAAGATGGTGGGGTGATCAACCCGAAACTATAAAAAGGAAGTCCAAGAAGGAGAAGGGCAAGGCATTGGTGGAACTGGAGCTTGCCCCATCGAATGGTAAAAAGTCCAAAAGAGTGTGTTGCACAAAGGATCAAATGGTGGCGAATGCCTTGGCAAAAGTAGTGGAGCTTTCCCTAAAGATAATCTACACCCCTTTCAAGAGCTCTTGAAGTTTGTAGGAGTAATCCCAAAAGAGGAAGAAGAGGTGGCAATGGGGATGGATAACCCCAATGACCTAGATTATCGGGAAAGGGAAAACCTTCATGAGGAGGAACCTTTTTATGAAGAAGGCCCATTAGAACCGGGAGTGAATTTCTCACATTGTGTCTTCTGTAACTTCTAATACCACTCCTCCCCAAGAGGAAAAGGAGGAGGAGGAGGAAGGGGGAGACGAAGAAGAAGAGGAGGTAGCCATGGACAAGGCCGATGAAGAGGAACGAGAGGAGGGTGAAGCTAGGAATGAGAGATCCCACTCATAGTGTTTTGCACCCGAAAGAGGGGGTACCTCCAAACTTTCCCTGTGAGAATTATACAATGAAAGAAGGCGTGAAGAAGAAAGGTAAAGAAAAAGGGAATTGGTTGAATTAGAACATGGTCGGGGGAGTTGAAGCTGGAAACGGAGGAGATGGCCAAGATGGCCCAAACCCTCAAGGAATCCACTTTCAAGGACTTTGCCCATGACATGCATGGGGGAAATTATAGCCACCATGCACAAGATGGCAATGGCACATGACAAGGTTAATGAAAACCTTGTCAAAGCCATTTTAATACTTGGTATGTTGATATTGGGGCAACCCAACACATGTCACATGACAAAGAGTCCTTTGTGACATATAATAAATGTGAGAAAAGACAAATAATGTCTTTAAGGGACAACACCACACACCAAATAGTTACTCAAATAAAAGAAATGGGAAATTTATTGCATGTGTCTGGCCTTTGGAAAAAAATGTTCTTAGCCAAGCATCTTGACCAAACATGAGGAGAAATCATTGTTAAATTTGGTAAATGTATATTGAAAAACTCTAAGGGAATTGAGATAGCCCAAGGTATTTTTAAAGCTGGTCTATATAAGCTAAGGGTCATTAAAGATCAAAAGATTAATGAAATTACGATTCTAGTCATAGTAGATATGAATAAACAAATATATGGCATATGAGATTAGGCCATATCAATAATAAAATATTGAAAAAAAAAATCTATGTCCAAAGGTGTAAAGTCTTTTGATGAAAAGAATTTAATTCAATGTCCTTGATGTGTTAAAAGAAACCAACATAAAGTTAAGTTTGCAAAAAAAGTACCTTAACGACAATGGAAATATTAGAAATTATTCATAGTGATATTTGTGGTCCTTTTCAAACACATATTCATATAGGATGTACATATTTTATAACTTTCATTGATGATAAATCAAGATATACTACAATTTATTTCTTGAAACTTAAATTGGAAACATTTGAAAAATTTCAACATTTTAAGAAACAAATAGAAACTCAAACTCATAAGAAAATAAAAATCTTACAATTGGACAATGGAGGTGAATACAAGTTTAATGATTTTAATATTTTTTGTCAAGATCATGGGATAACAAGACAATTACTATTCCTTATAATCCTTAGAAAAATGGTGTCAATGAAAGGAAAAATAAAACTTTAGTAGATGTTGTTCTAGCAATGTTTTTGCATTCTAATCTTCCTAAGTCATATTGGGGTGAAACATTAAATACCACCAATGACTTACAAAATAGAAGTCCCATAAAAGTTTTAAATAAAAAAACACCTTTTGAAATATGGCATGGAATATTAAAGCTGACAGTAACACATTTGAAATTTATTGGTTACAAAGCTTTCAGTTTAATTCCAACAAAGAATAGACAAAAATTAAACCCTCATTTTATAGAATGTATTTTTTTGGGTTAAAGTGAAGAATCTAAAACATATAGATTAATGGATAAATCAAAATTATTAATCATGACCAAATTAATTATGATTAAACTAATTATATATATGGTTTATCTAACTATGGTTAAATTGACTATATTGAAATTAATTATGCTTTAACTACCTATGAAAAAAATAATTAAAATTAAAACTAACCATAACTAATATAATCATGGTCAATTTAATCATGTTCAATTAACCATAGTTTGTGTAGTTATATATGTTTTAACCATGGTTACTATGAACATAATTAAATTAGTTATATTTATATTTAACATATTATTATTTTACCCTAATAAATTTAAGCATAATCAATAGACCCATAATTAATTTAAAACTATTGTTGATTTAGCCATGCTTGGTTTCGCCATAATTATTTTAAACACTTTTATTTTAGCCATAATTATTTCATTCATGTTTATTTTAACCAAATTCATTTTACTCATGGTGAGTAGTATAACCATGATTGGTTTTGGCATAAAATATTTAATGATTAGTTAATTTAACCACATTAACTTTATTAGTGGTTGGTTTAGCAAAATTTATTTACTCATGGATAGTTTAACCAATTATAGTTTAACCATGTTTAATTTTTCCATAAATATTTTAACCATTTTGATTTTAGCCATAATTATTTCATTCATGTTTATTTTAACCATCATTAAATTTTGCATAACTAAATTTTCCATTAGATATTTAATGATTAATTAATTTAGCCAAATTTATTTATTAATGGTTAGTTTAACCATTTTTAATTGAGCCATGGTTAGTTTTGCCATAATTATTTCATTCATGTTTATTTTAGCCATAATTAACTTTTGCATAATTGGTTTTGCAATAAAATATTTATTCATTGGTTAATTTAGCCATATTAACTTTATTAGTGGTTGGTTTAGCCAAATTTATTTACTCATGGTTAGTTTAACCATTTCTAGTTTAACTTTAGCCATAATTATTTTAATCATTTTGATTTTAGCCTTAATTATTTCATTCATGTTTATTTTAACCAGAATTAATTTTTGCATAATTGGTTTTGCCATAAAATGTTTATTTCATTAGTTAGGTTAGCCTTATTAATTTAATTAATAGTTAGTATAACCATGGTTAATTTTGCCATAAATATTTAAACCATTTTTATTTTAGCCATAATTAATTATGCATAGTTTGTTGAACCATAAAATAATTATTCGTTGGTTAATTTAACAATATTAACTTTATTCATGGTTACTTTAATCATTTTTAATTTAGCCATGGTTGGTTTAACCATAAATTATTTATTCTTTAATTAGTTTGGCCATATTTATTTTACTCATGGTTAATTCAATCATTTCTAGTTTAACCATAAAATATTTATTCATTAATTAGTTTAACCATTTTAAATTTAGCCATGGTTGGTTTAGTCATATTTATTCGTTAGTTAGCTTGGCTTTATTTATTTTATTCATGGTTAGTTTCATCATATTTATTTAAATATGGTCAATTGAACCATAATTAGTTTAGTCATGGTTATTTTTTCATAATTATTTTTAATTTTTTGTTGGCTTAACCATTATTAGTTTAATAATCCTTAATTTTGCCATAATTACTTTAATTATGGTTGGTTTAAACATTATTTTACCAATCATTAGTTTTTCCATAATTTATTTTTCCTAGGTTAAATTAGCCACCTATTTAACTTATGTGATTAAGTATGTGGCTAAATAACCTAAACACCATTAGCTTATATGTAGGTGTATTTATTTATACATACCCTACCTATATTCCACCTATTTTCCTATATTTTAGCCTATACGTAACTTAGTTATATAGGCTAAGGTAAGGCCATTTATATACCTATGATAAATTACTAGTTGATTAACTAGTTATTTACCTAAAATACACTAATGAATTTGTAATTAAATAGTTAAATGTTATTTATTACAAATACATTGTTGATAATATATAATGAATTAAGTCAAATTTGTAAGGATTATTTATAATTTGATTGTAATTATTAATTATAACTCAATAACTAGATATTAATTATTATTAATTATTATTTTTATTTACTTAACATATATATTTACCTACCTCTTTATTTATTTACTTAATTGATGTATCTTACATAGTTATTTTGGAATAATGTTGTGTGAACTAAAAGGCTTTAGTGTTGTGTGGACATGAAAATTTTTTTCCTTCCCAAAAGTTTGTCCCATATTGTTTGTCATGCTTTTCCAAATCATGAACAATATAAATAGATACACCATAAGCATCCAATACATAAGAAATTTTTTAAAAAGAAAGGCTATTTGGGATGAGTCAATTGAAAAGGCTCAACCTTAAACCAAATTCAAAATGAAGTAGGATTTTCCTACCTAGGTTGTCTAAGTGTAGGCTTAATCTAGGTGATGTACATTTAAGCTTAATAAAGGTCATAGTTTAGGTTGCATTAGCATACTTTAGGTTTATATACGTAGTTGCTAATTATAAGCTCCTAGACCTAGGTCTAGGAATTTAGGTTGTAGGTTTTTACACATAGGGACCTTAGGAATAGGTGTATATAATTTAAGGTTTAACCTAGGTTGCTTAGGTTCTATCCATGTGGCATAGCCTAGTGGCCAACATTTAAATGCCACGTGGCATAGCTTAGATGGGCAATGTTTAAATGCCATGTGGCATAACATAGGTGGCTAATGTTTAGATGCCACGTGGCTTAACTTGGTTGGCCATTATTTAAATGCCACATGGCATTTGCCTAGTCAAAATGGTGTTTGATCAATTAAAAAATCATTTGACTGTTATATTGACTAGTCAAAATGATTAGTCAAAAATGCCATCTTAGGTTTGCTCAAAAAATACATAGCCCAGTCATAATGAATAGGTTCAAAACAACTTATCCAAAATGACTGAAAGGTTTCTTGGACACCTATCCAAAATGGGTCTTTTTTACCAAAATTTCTAGTCTAAAAAATTAGCAATTCTAGTAGTGCACCATATTCACACCACAATAGTATCATTTGTAAAGTTGATTTGCACATGAATGTGTAGGACCTTAGGAAGTGCCTATTGCAAATGATGATCACATTTTGTCAAATTATTAAAATTGTTAAAAGATTCCTTTCTTTTGTAGAATTTCCAAAGCAATTTGTAAAAGTGAACATTGGTCTCAAATGGAATCAAAACTATCAAATTTAAAACAATGAAAGATTGTTAAAGATGAATAAAATTTTGCAAGTTTGTAGATATTAGATGCCACGTGTTTTAAAGAGCCATCCTAAAATGGGACTTGTGCTTGTTCCTCCCTAATACCAATCTTGGTCAAACACAATTTATAATTTTCCCAAGCTTGTTTTAATATATGTGACATATTTTGGAATTTTGTTTTGAATTTCTATTGTCTTGAAAGACTCTAGTCCTTCATGTCCAAAGACAAGGTGTAATCCATAGTAGATTTAACTTTTTTGAAAGAATGTCACCATCAAAAGACAAATAATGAATTGAAATATACAAAAGGTCTTTAGTCATCTTTTTTTGAAGTCCACTTAAAAGAAACAATTGTTCATAATTATGTACATCTATAGTTAATGAACATTTAATGACATACTTATTTACCATTTATGAAGTTTAAAAAAGACCTTCTTCTAGACAAAGCATGGCACATTCCCTTTTTGTCTAATCACCAATGATATTTAACACTTGGTGTAATGACTTTTCATCATACAACAAACTACCAAGAAACCCACTTGTATCCACAACAATGCCATTCAAACTACAAGTATATTCTTGCCACTTGCACATTTGTAAGAAACACCATGGATCTATACCCTCCAAATAGTCTTTAAAAATTTAGGATGTACAACATATATGATTGTATGCTAACAAGATGTTAATTCAATTGCAATAGGGGAAGTATGTTAATATATGGAAAAGCTTTATAAGTTGCACCTCTTTTGTGCAACTAATCCCAACACCTATATAAGCTTCATTCTCCATAAGCCTCAAATCAATAGCAAGTCCATTGCTACTAACATGTACCATAACCTAATTGTGTGAACCACATCCATGTCCATATTTTCATGATCTTAGAGAAGTGGTATCCATTTATGTTCATAATATTTTGCTACATAGAAATCAAAGCCTAGTTAATTAACAGAGTTTTAGTCCCCAAACTTGTATGAATTCAAGACAAATACATAATTTGTATTTTTCACCAAAAGTCTTGAACAACCAAAGTTGGCAATATTTTCAAGGTCTTGCTTGTAGCTTGGATACTGTTGTTCCACGAACTACATGTGGCACATGCCTACCATCAATAAGAAAAACCCACATTCATATTAATGCCACATAGAAACCAAATAAATGTTATTAATCCAACAATGATTGATTGAAAATATTGAACCAAATTTAAGTTTACTAAGATGACCTATTTGCATTAAGAGAGGTTCAATCTAGATGTTTAAGGTTTAATGGTTAATTGAACATAGAGTGCAATGATTTATTGGCCGAAAAACATGAGTTGCATAATGTGACCTTCCTTTCACATAATCCTCAATTGTTTGAAGGCTTCAAATATGTATTTCAAAATGCACAATTTCATTCAATGAAAGCCAATTCATGAGAGAAATACAAGTGAAAATAATTGAACAAAAAGGGCATGAAAGTATCCATGGAAGTGCCCAATGAAGAAGTTTGATGTTCCTAGTTAGACATCCATGTTGTTTTAAACAACCAACTACATGGACCAAAATAAATTACAATTTTGGACATTGTGATTACCTTGCTTTTGGGGAAAAAAAAAGTGCAACAATCTAAAATAGCATTGGTAACTTGTTTGCATAACTTGATTGTTTGGAATGTGAACAAAGAGAGATTTCACAAATACTATATCATTCAAGTGAAACAAGTTTCACTTATAGGCATGAGGCATTTGAATAGGAATTGTGTACAATTGCAAAGCACACATATATTTTACATAATTCTAAATCACATTCTCATCACCATTTAACATGAAGGGCACACATGCTCCTAAGCACTCCTCTCATCATGATAAGTCCCATAGGTATTTGAGACTAAAGAATGGAGTTACTTTTGAATGAAAACATGGCTTTTGAGAAGGATACCACAAGCAAGATTGCACACACAAGAACAACACTATCCTTTCATATAGTCTCCAAGCATTGCATCCTAGACTACTTTATACTATAAATTGTCAACCCATAATAAAAGAGAACACACTAGATTGGTAGGCAAGAGGCTACTTTAGCTTCCACTTGAACTGCTATAAACTCTAAAACAAAAGCAAGTAGGCTATGCTTCTTCATACCAAGGCTTCAAATGAGAACTTATTACCTAGGGTTGCATTCAACCAACCATCAAAAGTTACATTTGTCTCAAAAGATCATAGAAAGGATGACTGTAGTCGCCACATTGCTTAAGGATGATTCCAAAATTTTATTCAAAAATCCCAAAACATAGATACATCATCTTTTCCCTATACGGAGAGCCAATATATGTCAAATCCCCCTAATTGCTTTTTTTGGCTATTGTTGGCTTGATAATTTTCCCAAATTCCAATAACTGTATAGTGCTCCCTAAAATTTCCTAGTGTATCTGGAGGCACTCTTATACAGCAGAATAAGGATAGAGCCTTATCAGAGGAGGCACTTTACATTTTAAGGGTGGGCATTTTAAGAGTCATAATGCCCTTCATGCAACATAAAAGGCCACTGTATAAAGGGCGATGTATTAGGGCTGTCAACTTCCCTTGATCAGACGGTCGAGCTTGATGATGTACAAAAAATTAAAGTAGAAAAATCTTAAGCACCTTTTCATGTTGTAGGCAATTGTCGTGATTTTGGGCAGATTTTGAAGAAACAATGGCGATTTTTTCTGCTAATAATTAGGGATTTTGAGACAGAAGATTCTTTTTCCAAAAATATTTTTCGCAAAATGGCGAAAACTCGCCACAAAAAATCACTACAGTGATTATGACATCGGCTGTAAGGGGCCTTATCTAGTCCAAAGCTTTCCTGCTTTCTCTCGCTGGATTAGGCTTTGTTGTTGCTATCCTCTCTGCCTCCCTGCGTGCCTGCGGCCAATTCTCTCATTCCTTGCAGATCCTTGCAGCTTCGGAGTGCGTTGTTGTTGACGGGGTCGGTAATCAAAGGAGCCATGGCGGCAAGTTTTTGTTTGGCTTCGTTGCAGGCATCTTTGCCGGCATTAAAAGCGCAGCCTGTGGTTGTCTCATCAGCCAGAAGCGGAAGTAGTAGTAGTAGTAGTAGTAGTAGCAGTAGTAGAAACAGGAGTTTCTACAGTGCAAGTCTTAGCAGCAGCAATGTGGTGGTGAGATCAAGCAGCAACTCGAAGGGAATCGCACTGCAAGCTTTCTCAGGGCTTTGCAACCAAAATCGTCTCAAGCTTAGAACAGGTCAGGATTATTCACATCTCTAGGGTTTTTTGTGTACCGTGTTTCTGTCTCCTTCGATGCTTTCTCGAATGGTTTTTGTGTTTTTTATTTCTTCCTTTTTGTTTTCCCTACTGTTTCTTTTTTGAAGTTGAATAGGTTTTCGTTTTCGTTTCTCATTTTGGTTTCTTTTCCCCCCTTCGTCTGCCCTTTTTTTGGCACTCAAGAGGTTTCCTTTTTGCGGATATTTTCCAAACAATCGTTTTGTTGCTTTGTTTTTTTGGTAAATTTTTCCTCGCTGTTTCGGTTCAGAGTTTTTCTGCGGTTTCTTTCGCATGTTCTTAGTAGATGGAATAATGGTTCTTCTTTTTCTTTTCTCTTCTTCTGCTTGGTAGAGAATTGAAAAACCAAGGAAATCTTGAAAAAACAAAAAAGAATTCATGAAAATTTTCAAAGAGAAAAAGCTTGTGGGAGTGCAAAGAGATTAGAAATAACAATTAATGGACTGATTCCTCAGAAAGAGAGAAGAGTGGTATGGCAAATTTAGGGTTAGCATCTGAGGATTTATTATGGTTTTACATGAGTGTGAAAATAGCTGTTTTTCAACTTTGCTCTGAGGTCCATCAGACAACCAGCAGTTCAATTCACAGGTTGTTTTTAAGAGACAAGATTTTTTTTTCCTGCAAGCAGATCATTTTCCTTGTAATTTTTTTTTCTAGAATGTACATGATACAACTTCTAACATAAACCACTAGCCTTCGTTTTTGTTGTGCAATGAACTTCAGGTTCTTCATTCAGTGTGGTGACATTTGGGGTAAGTAATGGTACCAAATGGTTTGCCATGAGACATGGTCGAAAAGTACCCAAGCTTAACCGTCCACCTGATCAGCGACGGGCGCTCCTCCGGGGTTTGACGACAGAGCTTCTTCGCCATGGACGCATTAAGACAACGCGAGCCCGTGCCAGTGCAATGCGCAAGTATGTAGATCACATGATCACCCTTGCAAAGGGGGGTACTCTCCATCAGCGGCGACAGGCATTAGGGTTTCTTTATGACAAGCAGTTGGTTCATTCACTATTTGCTGAGGTCCCAGAGAGGTATGGTGAAAGGAATGGTGGGTACACAAGGATCATTCGCACTATGCCACGAAGAGGAGACAATGCACCTATGGCCTTCATTGAGCTTGTTTAGAGTTTAGACCTGTTAAGAAGAAGACACATTCTTCTTCCTCGTTTTTTGTGTGATGATAATGACAATGGAAATTTCCTACACTTGCTGTAAACTTCTAGATTGGTTGCAAAGAAGAAGAGGTGAGATTCTTCACCATTCAGCCAAATGCTTGGGTGAAGAGAGGATGTTTCCTTTGGTGCAGGCATCTGCCTCTCCAATACTGACAGTTGCAAGGAGGTCAGCAAGATAAAGAGGTTGAATTATATAAGCCAGAGATGGTATTTCACACATGGCTTGAACAATTGAAATCTGTCCTCATCAGTACTGCAATCAGGGTGATTCTAGTCAATTTTAATAGGACAGAAAGCAGTGACAAAGGGGCACACAACTGATTCATGAAATATTTATGTTCAATTGCCTGATTAGTCCTACCCTATCAAGGCTCTCAATATCTGCAGGCTTCTGGCAGCATGTAATGGAGGCAATCAGAAAACTTCCAACACCTCAAGTACTTTTCACCTCAGTGGCTCAGAACCCAAGTGCTCTTTCAATCTGCCTTGAAACCTCTGAAGTGGGAGCATTGGCTTCTAAGGTTGTTACCTTGTGCTTTTCTGTGTAGTACTCAATCACCTGCACCCTACCATCTCCTACATTAGGAAGCAATCTTGAGTAAAATGGTTTATCAGACATATATATCTTAGACACAAGCAAAGGATGAAATTGCAATTTTGCACATCATCAAGCAGAATTAAAGCAATCACAGCAATTATGGGTCATTTGCAATTAAGGAGAGTCACAAATAAATTCGACTGACAGAACAACAGAGTTGTGCATGTTACTGGTGATGGTTGCTGATGTACAAATCAACCACCTAACAAAGATTTGGGGTAACTTTGCAGGGACTAATAGTTAGGTTACCGGTGCAGTTTGGATATGGAAAGCATTCAGTCTCCTCCGGAGCACCTCAGCATTGTCATCCTTGCGCTGAACCAATGACTCACCTGTAACCTGCCTCACAAAGAATTGCAATGTGCCCTCCTTACTGAATGATGCTGAGTTAGCAGAAAAGGGAGAACCAAAATACATTGGGCCCCATACCTGAAATTTGCAATTTACTCTTGTGTGCATCAAGATACAGAGAAAAGTCTTTCAAGATGAGACAGCAATGAAAGTACATCAGTTTATTGTAACCTACCAATAGGTTTGCCAATACCTTTTGATGTACAGTGAGAATGCTACTTAGCAGTTGAATTACTGGAGAGGCCAACCATGTGAGGATGGGATGGACTATATGAGTGAATTGTAACAAGAGGAAGAGAGGAACTCACATCATCAATCCCTGGAACCTTTGGGGGTGCAAATTTGGAGTGATAAGAGCGGCCACTCGCTAAATGTACCCACCTCCCTGTTATACGTTCCTCCAAAACAGAATCTGGAATGTCAAAATTGAAGACATTGTTGATTTCCTGTCCATGCTTGGCCAACATTGCACTTAACTGCAACACCCAAACACCAAAATACATCAGAAATAGGCTCAAAACTGAGTGGAAACTAAGGAACCATAGAACATTTAAACACAACCATCTATTCAGTCACAGGGATCTATCCATATGATACTAAAGTGTAAGTTTGCAGCACTGTCACCACAGGAGCAATCCACATTTTGGCGAAGGTACAGAATCCAGGCTCTAAGATTATTATGTTGTTGCACAGGAAGTTAAAATTCAGTGACAAGCTCCCCAAGCTTGGGACATGGTTATCTATGGATAAGGCTTCTACTATTGCTGGACATCAAGCCTTCCATAAAGCTTGGGCAAGAAGCACAAAAGTTGATCCTGTGACAAAAATACCTTCTCAGCTTGCACTACAGTGCGGGGGAACCCATCCAAAATGAAACCCTTAGCACAAGCAGGCCTCTTCAGAGCATCATTGATGATACCAATGACAAGGTCATCAGAAACCAGTTGTCCCTGCAAGGAAATTCATTTGTTAAGCATGTGATAATTATCTGGTTATAATATATATATACTTCTGCCATGCTAACACTTTACATTATCAAAGAGAGCTCAATAAAAATAACTGGAAGAAGAATATTTAGAGTGTACATCTTCCAATCTTCCCCAAAACACTGGATGTTGTGATTTCTTGTTCTGCTAGAAGACATACAAGGAGTGCAAGAATTAAACAGTACCGCTTCCATGGCTTGTTTTGCTTCCAACCCCAGTTTTGTTTGTTTAGCAACAGCTTCTCGAAGCATGTCACCAGTTGCTAGGTGACACAGACAGTACTCCTCCTTAATGAAGGGCGATTGTGTTCCCTTCCCACACCCTGGAGGCCCTGAGAATCTCAACAACCATAAATTAGGAGAGTTACAGCACTTTGGAGCACCACAGTCAACCATGAGTCACATTGTACATCCATGCCCAAGAACATCTGGCTTTAGTTTGTGCCAGGGTAAAGAACACTTGGTTCCTCCACTCTGAATCTGTCATAGCAATGAGACATTTGATAGTAAATTATTTGTCAAAATTTATGCCAACAAAATGGGATTGTGAGGATATCCAAAGAATGATGAGGTGATACTGCTTGTCAAGAATGTTGGAGAATTTATATCACATTCACAGATTTTAAGTTACCTACCAATGTTACAATCTCTCCTTGGGCCCACTAGCCTCACAGCTTTTTCTGATGGTGAGGCACTTCATATGGTCAAAGTTATCACAAGATTCTGAGCAAGAACATTCCAAGCATGCAGTCTGAAATTGACAATCTTGTCATTACCACAAATCATTAGCACTCAAGAAAACGTACGCTCCATGACCATTTCTAACACAACAAATTTCTGCAGCAACAGCATTCTCAACACATTAGAGGAAAGACGGTGATCCACAGGGCACCTTCTCTTTGCCATAAAATCAACACTGACTATTTTACTACAGCTCTGAACAAATCAAGCACCTAGAGAAATATGCCAAGTTCCCAAAGAGGGGTTCCAGAACCTAAGCTTACAGCCATCAAAATTTGCTTCCCTCACCGACATTGGGGGCACCCTGTTTAGTGTACACCCTGTGGCATGACACAGACATGCATTCTTGCAAGAATCACAAGTCTTTTTTTCAACTGCAGAAAACTTCCAAACTTCAGATACATGTCAGAATTCATTGGAGTCTTGTGACTGCCACAGAATTACATGTGAAGAGCGGAGGTTGGGTACAAAAGCTGGCTGGTCACAGAATTGTTTTTCATTTTATGTTATCCCTGTTCTCTTGGGCTTTGCGAGGACTTAAATCCACAGTGAGACAAGACTCGGGTGCGGCATGAACCACCACTGAACCAAACGGAGTTCTCAGCTTTTGAAGTTCTACAGTTCTGCATACATTTACTGTAGAATATAGAAGCACCGTACAGTTTCGAGAGCATTTCTTGTTGTCTCTTTCTCCATATGAAAACCGGTAACAAGTTTTAGGAAGAAAGCCAGTATTCTCACTCCCCAGGCCTGTAATGACATGGATATCCGAGAAATCTTTCTTTCTCGACCACACTGTCTGCATGGTTGCCAAGAATCTGAAAAAATGCATGTTCATGACACAGAATCGCCGCACACAGAGCGCACATACGTGCAATTGAACGAACAGCGTGAAGTCAGTCTATTAATGTTTTCTCTGTCTCCAGTCTTTTCCAGCAGAAAAATGGCCAGCAGGTCACACATTGTGCACAGGAAAACAATGTGCTGCAGCCAAGGTCCGGCAACAGCCGTCACGAGAATGATTGGTCAAATGCCTGCAATAATCTCGCGACGCACTCCGTGAATTCCTCACAAGCCTTTTCAACCCGACGCACATTATAAACTTCGCTTGAAAAAACCTTGCAACAGGAAAATCTGTTCTACGATTCCTGTCTCTAATAACTTCAGACTTGATTTGCCACAAACATATAATTAATACATACATACATATATAGTATTTCAGACAGTCTCGCGACTGGAGTCCAGACGGTTTAAGCTCATGCAGACGAGGGAAGCGTAGCTAAGCTTCTTGCTGAGAAAGAACAGTACTGTAGTCAAAAACCTTTTACCGATCAAGATGATACGTTTCTCTCCCTTGGTGGCACATTTCATCCTTCTCAGAAATTCCGCGAACAGATCCTCGTTCGACACGTCCTCCAAATTCGCCATTGCTGCTGCTCCTGCTGGATTTTGTTTCTCGATCGCCCTCTCGAATCTTTGCACCACGCTGGACCCGTTCTCCGCCTCCGCCTTCTCCTCAGCAGTCACGAATTCTCTCTCTCTCTCTCTCTCTCTCTCTTCTCTCCTCTTTCTTGCCTTCTGCGCAAACGCACAATCCAAGGGACATCGAACTCTCGTCTTTACCACAGCCTCTCTTTCTTTAAGGAACCACAACAGTACGTACCCACGATATTCGACACGTGAACGGTCCAGATTACATCAACGTTTACATGGCTTTGAGGTTCACACAGAACTAAGGTTCGAAGTTTACAACAGGTTTTAAAAAAAAATTAAATTAAATTATTTACTTTATAATAATTTAATCGAAAATTTTGGGGAATTCTTTCCAGAAATTTAGCAAAATTAGTCGAATTTACACTTAGAAAAAAAACATTTATCCCTAATCTTTGGGTAAGGAAATCAACAAATTTTGTTGAAAAAATCATTGGTTTGCACCCTTTTTAATTCTATTTTTATTAAAGAATAGAGCAAATCTAAAATAAAAAAGTAGGAATAATTAATTAATTAATTAATTAAATTAGAACCAAGTTTACTTTAGTAATAAAACCAGGTCATGGCAACATGCCAAAAGGAATGTGGACATTTAAATTTCAAAGGTACAAAATGAATGGGAAACTTTTTTTTCTTTTTTTTTCTTTTCCCAGTGGATTTGTTTTTAAGATATGCTTTGTAAAATCTGTAGTTCAATACTGTACTCCAAGAACGGATTCGGCAATAATTAAATTATTTTCAAACTTTTCAACTTTTTGAATACTTAATAAACCAAAGTGCCGAAAATCAGTAAAATTCATAGTCGTTGGATTCTGGGTTTAAACCTAGTTTAATGGATTCAAGTACTTAACATAAAACTCAACTAGTGTGAACCCACCCTGTGCATAATGCACTGGTGTGTTATTTCAACAATGTTTGGTTAATGTTTTTGGTTTTTTAAAAAAACTTTTCTTTTCAAACAACTGTCCGTGGCCATTGTTCGTCCGGAGTCACTGTCACAGACATACCAAGTGAATTAATATATATGACTAGGCACAATGAGTTAAAAACAAATCTATTGAAAACAAATACCTCTTCTTAATAATACTATTTCTGTTCAAAATTCAAGAATTCAATGTTAAAACTAAATTTTAAAAATATATCAATTAGATGTTTGCTGAATCCATTCAAGAACTATGATTGTCGAGATTGAACTTCTGTTATAGCTTCAACCAATCATACCTTGTTAAGGACAAGCAATAAAATCCTAAACCTATAACCCAAACCTTTTTTAAATAGTCTTCAAACCTTCATTTGAAGACCCTTTTCTTCTTAAAGTCTATCATTAGATACTGAGGGTTGAGTTTCTTTTACATGTTTAAAAAATTGTAGCTTGAGATGAAATTTTTAAATAATGAATTCAATGCCTTCAAGCAAGGTTTCAAATTGAGCAAAATTCCTCCTTTCCCACTATCTCGCCCCTTTTTTTCCCTCTTTTATGTTTCCATATGGTTTCAATTTTATGGATGAAATCTATAATTTTAGGAGGACACAATAGCCAACACCTTTGGGGGGGGGGGGCGGGGGGAGGTGATGGGGTGCAATTGAATGGATGATTGAATTTTTCAAATCATTTATTCAATATGTTTAAACTATGGTCATCATGGTGTGTTCTTGGCTACTTTAAGTGCATAGACTCAAATTAACAAACTTTGATGGCTTTCACAAATTATTGCATTGACTCAATAGAAGTGCTAACTCTTAGTTTGCAATATTCATAAGTAGCATGAGCTTTAATGTCATCTACAAGCAACCTCATAGTTGATGTGCACTTTTGAAGAAAGGACGATCCTCTCTTGGTTGGAACATCTCTTTTATGAATGAAAAATAAATCATGTGCACAAACTAAATCCAATATATTGAGAAACCAACCTCTTCTCATTTTAAACCATTGTATAAATCACTTTTCATTCTAAGTAGGTGAGCCACTAAAATAATCTTTGAAAAACTTTTAATACCCAACTTCTTTGTCTTTTTGAACATTGGTAGATCATCCAAACATTAGACACCACATTGCTTGGGTGTTTCTAACCCCTTAGCTTCACCCACTTGATTTGTGATGACCCCCAACATAATCTCCTTAAAATCACCATCCTCAACTCCTATCTAAATTTGTGCAAGCAACTATGCTTTCTGAGCTTTCATCAAAATGTGAAGCTTTAAGAGTTATCTATGCTCAAAGCTCTCCATGTGTGAACCTTTTTATGCACAAAGATTTTTTCTTTTTGGTCAAACTTAGTGCACAATATTTCTTTTTCTCTATGTGTGATCCTTTCTCTTTCAAATGATTGCAATTTTTCCTCAAAATGCATCATCCTCTCTTTGTTACAAAGCTCTTTATGTGTATATTGAAAAATATGAAAGAAGCATCTTGTGTGATTCATTACACATAGTTGTAAAATGTTTTATACATCATAGTTAAAAGCTCAAGATCGAAATATTTATACAATTATAAAGGTAGATACCAAAGGACACTTCCTTTGGTATCTTTGGAGTCTATAGTAATTGTCTACAATTAGGAATATTAGTGAATTGTACTAGTGATATATTTTTATTTCAAGGAAGACTTTTGGTTAATATATCAACTATCATATTTGTGGTAAGAACATAAGCTAATAAAATTTGTTTAACTAAAATTTAATCACATGTGAAATGATATTGAATGGCAATATGTTTGCTTCTTGAATGAATAAGGTTTGCAATGAAGGTAATTACACTTTGATTATTGGAATAAATAGTGGTCAATGCAATTTGAAGAAACCATAATTCATATAATAACTTGTGGATCTAAATAGCTTTAGCAAATTATTTTAAATAAAACCATGTATTCAAATTATGTATTGGATAAAGCAACTAAGGTTTTTTTTTTGTTAACTCAAGTCACAACGCCACCTATTAACATAAAGCAATAACTTTGAAGTGGATCATCATGTATCTTTATCACCCACCCAATCCACATCAAAAAATTCATATAAAATATTGCCATTGTTTTGATGTTGGCATTTAATTCCCATGTTCAAAGTGCTTTTAATGTATCACATTGTGCATTTTAATGTTTGCTAGTGAGTGAATCTTGGATGGATAAAAATTGAGCTAAAAAATTAATTATACGCATCCCTTCACCTTACACTTGATTGAAGAGGTGCATTGCATAGATAAACACCAAGGATGGTAACAATGACCACATGAAGCCACACATATATCATTGCAATGAAAATTTTCATTATAGATAAGGCAATCTTGAACATGAATGACGTACATTATTTTTTTCAAAATTTACAAGTCTAGACATAGGAATTGGACATGTGAAAGGAACACAACCTGACTTCAATTGAAACTAGTATTTAGTAATCAAAGTTTTCAATTTCTCAAGGACAATTTGGTTTTCAAGGTGTTTAATATATGTGCTCTCACAAGAAATTAGGGTTTGTTCATGAGATTGGCAATTTGACTCTATAGACATTAACTTTGATTCTACTTGCATTCAATTCCTTTCTTCAAAATGAAGTTTTTGTAAACTCAAAACCCTAGAAGCTTACTCATGTTCTATTTTACTATCAATTGATTAAATAAGCACATTGGTCATATGTACAAACAAAATTTTTAAAGGACTTTTGCATACCCAATTGGGCAACATCAAGATCATCCCTAACCTTTTCAAAGTCCACCCTAGCTTGGGCATGGACAGCTCATCGATCATTGAGCATCAACTTGGCTCATTGATGCTCAAGCTCCTTATGTTCCTTCTCCATCACATGCTTTTCCAAATGTTGCTTCATAACAAAAAAATTATGTTACTTCTTGATACATAGGTCATGCACAACTTTAATAATGCCTTTAGGAATCACTAGTCATTGCGTAGTTGGCAAAAGTATAGATTTCATGGATGTAACAACTTTTTTCGACACTAAACCTTCATGCTTCAATTTTGAAGTCTACATGATGCGTTGGCTATGTGGTGCCAAGCTTGAAGGAGCCCAAGGGATTGATTTCAAGAAACTTCAAGTGTTAGGAATAGCAAGTGTGCCATTACTCCATCTTGGTAGGGGGGTTGAATGAAAAAAATAGGTTGACCTAAGCTTGTAACTAAAGAGTTCCTTGACACAACTGAACCTGGAGTTGAAGGAGGCACAAAATGAACACAAAGATGACTCAGACTTAATGTTTGTGGGTGTTTGCATGTTACGGTGTAAAATTATTTTTTGAAAATAGTGAGTGCTAAAAGTATTCAAGTTGCAAAGTTTTGTACATTGTTGGCCCCTTTGGCCAAAATTATTTAAGTCTGTGGATAATGATCCAATGGTACTGAGTTGTCCATACTATTTTTATATTTAGATTTAAATTCAAAACAAGGGGACACATGAAAGCCCACCAAACTAGTAATGGGGCTTGTATTCATTTTCAAATAATTAATTATTGGCAAAATGGGCTGATGATGATAATGGTAATCGTAGGACATTTCTTAAATTGGTTTCTTGCTAAAAATAGTAAGACAAGTGTTGAAATGTTATTGGTTCAATTACATTTTCACATCACGCTAATTATAGGTAATCACTCATCTATGTGATGGTTTGGTTGTGTAGGTTTTGTGTAGGCCTATCATGTAGGGGTTGTCTCTCTCTCGTTTCATCGCCACCCCATAAGTTGTTTGATTTCCTGTGGTTTGAGTTTTTGGGTTGCTACACGTTATTGAAATGAAGTGTTTTAAATTTTTTTTTGCACTATTTGAGTTTTTTTAGTTGCTACAGTGATCAAACATTTTGTGTCATTTTTTATTTTTTGCAAATTGTGGTTGGTTTAGTTGTGAAGGCAAGATTTTGGGATCATGAAGTCAACAAGTTTTGAAAGTAGTGAAGTAGGGTATGAGAGCAAAGACACATTTGACACAAGAGTGTTCGGACTCCATCACCAAATCAAAAGACCTTGTTGTAAAGATAGAAGTTCAAATGGAAAGGCTTAAGAAACCCCCACTGCAGAGGGACTTTGCATACTTCATGAAAATCAGGCTAAACGGTTCACATATAAACCTTCATAGATTGAAGGTTAGTTGTGACATGCCTATGGAAAAACTTGTTGAGACCTTTTACAAGGTTATTCCACGATCAAGGTTTCGATCCATAGAATGTTGAAATCCTAACATCAAGGTGAAGGTGGAAAAGATTTGGCTTCTATGTTATGGGAAGGCAAAGATGCATTATTCAAAATTGATTACAAATTAATTTGCATTGGGCATTGTTGCAAAAAAGTTCAAAAAAGTAGTAAGTTAGGTTGCATTCACTAAAGAAACCAACACGAATCAACACTCAAAATACTTTAAGCGAATGAATAACATGGAGGCTTGAAGGAAGGACTTGATGAAAGTTGGCAAAGACATTCATCTAAAATGAGAATTATAAGTTAAGGAAGATCTTGAGGCCAATGACACAAAGCCTGAAATTCCCACAAACTTGTGTGTACCTGAACAACAACAAGTTTCAAAATAGTGGATTTTGAAGTTACAAGGTGAAGTGGCTTAGTTGTTGCAGCTTGCTTCTATGGAGCTGGAAGTTTCAAGAAGCAATTTTGAATGAACACAAAAGGAGAAACAGAAGTTGGTTGACCAATTGTGAATTGTCAGAATGTTAATGGAATCCATCTAGGCTTTTTTGATGGAGGAGAAGGAGAAGACAAAGGTCTTAGAGGTTGAGGATCGACAACATGAATTGATTCTTTGTTTTGATTTTGCTATTGAAAGTGTTTATGATTTGGAGCAACTAAATGATTTGGCCGAGCTAGTAGAGGTATCATCACCTAAACTAATTAATGAAGAGCTTAAGTTGAAATTAAATGCATTGATAACTCAAAGAATTAAAAAAAATGCTCTTAAACATAACTATCAAGCATGAAACATAATACAAAAAATTTGGGGTTGAATTGGACCTTAAGGTGAAAGCATGGTAAAGTATACTAATTGGTGATCCCTACCAACAAGTAAAAGTAGACTTGGAATCTTTTGCATTTTAGTCATGCCATAAATTTTGGGGTGTACTTATCATATTAAATAAACCATATATGATCATTCTTGACATATATTATTACTTTGACTACTTTATTTATTTATTAAAAGTTTATTACTCTAGTTGATATTGCACATTTTCTAAATCAAACAATTCAAATGATGTGCTGCTAATGTTTGAGCCATTATGCACCTTGGTACACATTTTTTGGAATTTGAATTTTTGGATTATGACAATGTGAAGCCCTTCAAAAGTAAGTTTTCCATAAACTCATATTTGGCATCCAAAACATGTTTTTTGATATGACACTAAAGTGCATTGCATGTGCTTGGTCCATTAAATCATGCCCCAAACCCTTTCAAAATGCAACATATGAGTGAAATTTCCAAATTAATTTTTTTTTGACCTACTTTCAATCTACTTTCTCACAATAGGCCAAACTAGCAAATTTTGCAAAGTAGGTTTTTAAAAAAGGTTTATACAACTTTTGAAACTTTCAAAAACTTCAACATATCACATTTGATGCCCTCATGTTGTTCAAAAGGACAATCTCCTAAGGCATCACCTATTTTCTAATCTACTTGTCACAAATTTGTGTTTTTTTACTCAAGAGGACTACTTTTTTGGTATACTTTAGCATGCTTTCACCCCTTAAGGAAATAGAGCTTAGAGAATTAGAACAAAGAAGGGTGTTTTGTGAGTTGCAATACACTTCTTTGGGGGAGTAGCATGTTGCTTTCATAAAGAAGGGGCAATGGATCAACAATGCACCTTCATCTTTTGTGTAACCCAAATATGAAGTCTAACATTAGGCTTAATTTCTTAAAGATTACGCCATGTGTTGTTTGTTTGTGTGGATTCCCACCCAACGTGATATCATAGTTCCTTCATGTGTCTATATCACCTATGGTGTGCTTTGATACACTTCAAGCAAAATAGCAAGTGTGTAGATATTCATTGTAGGACAGATATGTCCCTTAAGTGGTACAAAAGCTTTAGTTTCAAAGAATTCAATAAGGAGTTGCTAGAGAAAAAAATATTTGAAGGTTGTGAGGAAACTTAGTTACAACATCTCAATTTGCATAAGCAAACTGCATTGGCAAATTATCCTAATGTCGATAAATTTTATATTTTTCTTACATTCCCTTGTGATTGTCATTTTTTGTTGCTACTACTACATTTGTTCCATCAGTTGAATATTGCACTCTTATGTGGAGGTCTATTGAAGTTGTTTCTTTTGTTGTGGTTATTTGCTTCATAAGTTTTGGAAGTGGATACATTTGCTACTGTGTTTTCCATTTCATGCATTTGTTACATAGGTAGATACCCTTGGATACACTCTATTACATTAACAATAGAATACAAAATTTTGAACTTAATGTAATTTGCATATTGTCTGCACTCATGGTTCCTTTTATAGTTGGTCTTTGTTATCCAATATATCTTGTGTTTATAAACAACAACCTATACAAGTTCAAGTTTTGGATTGATTACATTAATGATGTATAGTGTATGAGTTTATACACCATCAACTTTACCCTCTATGTATCTATTAAACAAATCTATCATTACGTGTACCATGTTTTTTCATAGAGACTAGTATCAAAGTCTATTGTTCATACTTGCAAGTGTTATTCTTAATGTTTTTTCAGCAAGTAGTCACTTCTAAGTTCTAACACACTATTTGTTTTTCTTTATTTTGTATTTGCAATTGTTCATACTAAACTAACACATTTTGTATGGTTCTTATGTTTTTGTGCAATTGTTCATACTTCTAGCAAATTTTCAGTTATTTTTTATGTAGTTTTTCCATTTTTTTCATATTTTTAACACATTTTATTTTGTTATTTATGTAGTTTTTGCATTTGTTTGTATTTTTAATAAAATTTATGTTATTATTTATGTTGCTTTTGTAGATGTTCATGTATTTTTCTTTGTTGTACTATAATGTACATTTTATATTATTGCCATACTATGCACATTTGATGTAGGGGTTGTTTGCATATTTGATGTACTATACATATTTTATGTATAGTACATGTAGACATTGTTGTTTTATGAGTTGAACAATGTTGTATATGATTGTGCAAGGTCTTTTATGAAGACATTTATGGAGCCAAATTTTGTTTACATTAGGACCTTTAGTGTGGGTGAAACAAGCTAAACTAAAGAGTCATTTCAAGAGAAAAAGGTAGGTTCATGCATGTTTAACCTTTCTCCTAAAATGAAACAATATTAACAAGGTGTGGTTAGGAAACACTTTGTTAGTAAGAAGTTGCTGAAGGACAATGATGGGCATGAAGAGTGTGTAGGTTTGGCAAGGGTTGCATTGGGTCAAAATGTTTTGGTTTCAAATGAAAAGATTGATAGTCTTGGTCAAGAATTGAGTGGATCACAAGATATGTTTCATGAAAATTTAGAAGAAGGCCATGAAGATCCTTTAGCTGTTTTAATCCATGATATGAATGTTATTAAAAGGACGCTAAAAATAAAATACAGTGCTGAGACCTATAATTCAACTGGAGGCACCTCATAGTTAGGGTCGATTGTCATTGGAGGTCTTATTATCAAAGATGGTGCTCTAACAATCGAGGAGATGGTGTTTCTTACATTAGCCTTCTTGACCAAGGCCTTGCTTTTTTTATCTTCACTTAGTCCGTGCATCAAAATTTGTAATGCCTTTGGTTCATTATCACGTAATATGCAACATACATGTGTATTATATGTCTGCAGAAATTGAGGTGGTGATTTGTGTTAGCTTATTAAACATGGAAAATATTTTTTGATTTTGAATGAATGAATTCGGTTTTTTTTGTGGGAACTAAAAGTTGAAACATGGATCACATCCTACTTAAGGAACTTGTAGGTACTAGCTAAAACAAGTCCAAGTTTTTGTGAGATTCATTGACATGTCCAAGTCTTTATTTAAAACAATTCCAATTTTTTGTGGGATTCATTGACATGTCTAAGTCTTTATCTAAAACAACTCCAATTTTTTGTGGGATTCATTGACAAAGTAAAAGTGAATGAGCTATGATATGTATAAATTGCTAGGACATAAATTTTGGGTTCCATTTCAATCTTCACTTATTGATGTGTTAAATATATCTATTTTGATCTATGTGCAACCATAAGATATTGAAGGGTAGTTACAATATTTGTATTTTTGAACTACCCTTGGAAAGTTTCAACCTTGTTTTTATTGTTGATGATGAGGATATAACTCCTTTCTAGGAACAAAATGTGTGTTGATTATAGTTGTTAGATTATGAAGTAAAATGATGTTATATATGTACTATTGTAAACATGTGAAATGTTGGTTTACCATGGAAAAGACATTGAAGTTAGGTGGGCTCCATGTTTATTGCATTAGGTATTTCAACAAATTTAGTGCCATTCCTTAGTTTGTGTTTGACCATTTTGATTGTTGAAAGATTTAGCTTAACATAGAGAAAATTAGGTCTTTAAACTACCATCAAATTGTAGGTATTTTAGTTATCAAGATTTTTGACAATGTTGTCTTGGAACTTGACCTATTAGTCTGCCAAAGCATATTAAACGCTCTTCAAAATACAAATACTTTTATCCAAATGCATAGTGAAGTTTGATGGAATTAATAATAAAATTTCATAAAGAAAGAGCTTGTTTGATCAATTCTACTCACTTAACATACAATACTAGTTAGTCAACAAAATACGAACTATATGGTCTAAAAGGCACATATAGATTTGTGTTGTTGAAGCATGGTATTCTAGATTAATGCATCAGGTTTTGAGATGGATTAGCACAATGAGATTACTGTAGCCCAAGGGCAACCAATACCACCTTTTGAACATTGGACCTTTATCACAAACATCTATATATACACTTCTTGTAAGAGCATGTCTTTCATTTCTCTCTTTCTACCTACCTTTATGCAACATCTTTCAATTTTTATTTTAACATTTGGATGTAGTATTCAAGATTTTGGAACCCACATTTCTTAGGGATAGCCATCATAGGATTTCTTTGAAAATTTGGATTAACACTATTGGACATTCTAGCACACATAGACTTGCATGAGTTAAGATCAATTTTTTTTTTTTTCATTGGATGGACATAATTTATCTTTTTTGACAACTTTGGGTTTTATGATTATGTATAGGTGTGTTCAAAGGAACAGATTTGAACAAACTCAAAGTAGGCCCAAGAGATCATGCATTTGATGTGCTTGAGGTTCAAATTAGGCATTTTGAGGCTTGAGGATTAAATCAAGCATTTAGGTTTAAATCAGATTGTTTGGAACAATGATTTTTTAATAGAATATGTACATTTTGTCTTCATTGTAACTTGCAGTTTACAATGCCTTGAAGGATGTTATTGCAATTATCAAGTATTCCAAACTCAATGTTAATGTTTGTCTTTTAAGCAATGGTGATGGGTTTGATGGCTAAGCAATCAAAACTATCAACTTATTTGATATTATTCTAGATCTAGACTGAAGTAAAATTAGGCACACCCCTACATCTTGCATTTGTGGTGCATAGTTAGAGCATAACATTTTGGGATAGTTTGATATGGGTGCTCATCAATCTGAATATTATTCATAATATGGGAGGATTATCTTTAGCTCGGCCATTATTGGTGGCATGTGAAATGTGGATTTGTAGTTGAAAAACTTGCATTAGTAATTGAAATCAACCAATATTGATTAGATAAAATTGTGCCATATTTGTAAGAGCTTGTAGCTGACATTGGAACAACACGAGTGAAGCAGTTGTAGCTGACTTAGGCCTTAAGAAACCATCTTTGGAACTTACAACTAAGATGAATGCCTATGTGAAAGTTAGAACAACTCTCATTGACCATATTTTTTCTTGTTAGGTTATTAAAGTAGTGTAGGTTTATAATAGACATAGGCTACTAAAGGATAACAATGGTAAATACACATGATGGCCAATGACCTCCATTTTCTAATATACCTCCCATTGTATCTTTTGCAAGACATTAGCATGTATGTTGATTCCCAAGTGCGGGTTCAGTTAGCTACAAGTTACCACAGGTTTAACTTTTTTTATGAAGTGTAAAATATTAGGTTAATACAAGAATATGAATTAACAATTGACAATTGTCCTTTTGATCACTTTGTCCAACAATGTATGATAATTCTTTTCCACAATAGTCTTGCAATGGTCTTGGGTATTTCATATGGGTGTTGCACTTAATTATGACCTTTGGAATACCAAATGTTTGAAATACTTCCATGCTAACTTGTTTATTTTGTTTATATATATATATATATATTATAATCATGCAAATTCACAATTGCAAGTGCAGTTTTGTGCATAATATGTTTTGTAATAAAATAACAAAGTGTAAATTGATTGCCATTTGCTTGAAATTTTGTGAAATTATTATGTGATCTCCAAATACCAAAAATGTTCATTTGCAAAACATGTTGGGCCCAAATGTTAATGTGAAGACTATGATGGACTTGCAATGAAGGACTTAAAACAACATATATTTTGAAATATGGGTTGAAACTATGTTGCATATTATAGGTGAAAATTTGTGTGAATTTGGGGATTAAAATCCTCATTAATTCAAACTACCTAAGCATTTGTAACACATGATTTTTTTCATGGTTATTAACATTAAACATGGATAGAAAACAAGAAATTATACCACAAATAAAGACTTTAGCCTCATGCATGTACTGTGATAGCTTTTATAGGTGGTGATCCTCCTCATTAAGATCTAATCTTAATCAAAATGTCTATCCATGGTAGAATCAACGTCAACACTCAACACTTATAGGATATAATTGGTATATATCCTATTGTTAAAATTACAAAAGGACCAAAATTCGATAGACAAGCTGATTAGCAACAATTGCAAATGCACAAAATAAAATCAAACCACACATTAAAATGTAATAGAAATCTCTACAACAAATTATCAAATCATTTGGAATTTTTCACTGGTGTTCTGGCCTTTGACTTTTTCTTTGCCCTGGTATCTTTGGCAGTTGTAGTCTTTGACTTCAATTTATTGCTTTTTGTCTTTGGGGTCTTGATGACTTAATAAATTTTTTTGCTACTTCTAGCTTTCCTAGCTGTATTGGATGGAGATACTGTTACATTCCTACTACACATAAAGGTTCTCAAGTGGGTAGGCTTAGTTTTTATGAAATCTTGCCTTTCTTTTTCACAACCTTCATATTTTTTTTGGGTTGTTTTGCTTTTGGCAAAGGTGATTAAACAACATTACCATTTGATCTAGACTTTTCACTAACACCATTTTCAACTTCCTCATTCCCATTATCATCCTCTTCATCCTTTTCCTCTTGTTCATCCTTTTTGTCCTCCTCTTCATGGTCATGCTCCTCCTCTTCCTTTTCATCTTCTATAGATATGGCATCTTGGTCACTATCATCACCTTCCACATTAATATGGGACTAGTTTTTGGGTGAAGGTACACTAGGGGTTCCAAAATCCATTTCATGTGCATCCATTAGAGTTTTTGGATTTAGAGTGTTGCTAGAGTCTTTCTTTTCCAAAATTGCTGTGTTGGATGAAGCTTTCTTCTTCTTAGGTGACTTTATTTGAGAGGAATTTTCCTATTTTGGCACCAACAAATTAGATGTAGATTTGCCTTTAGACCCACTTTTGCCTCCTCCTAATTCTGAAATAGCGCCTCCACATTCCTAGGAGATGTTTTTTTTACCTTCAAGCCCATCACATGGTATTTGTTCCTTCGTCAATACCCTCATTATCAAATTATTGCCATATGTTGTAACTCATTGCTGGGCAAGGCATTAGGTGGATCAAGTTGTAGTTTTTGTTGACTTCAACTTGCATTCTTATACACAATTTTGGAAATAAGTGTTTTGTTTGGCCTATGGACCACCTCCATGGTGTTTGGTGTTACTACTTGTGTTCCACATTTGGTGGCTCCAAAGTTAGAGTCCTCAATCCAAGAATGTTGGGAGACATGACCTTTGTGTTGTGCAATCCCATCCATTGGAGTATTCACATTAGGTGAAGTAAAATAAAAGGCAGAAGCACTCAAATGCAAGTTTTTTAGCTCATTTGTCCTTTTATTAAAATAGTTAGCTTCTATTACCCACACTAGAAAAAAAGGCCAATATGTGACCAACATATTTATAGTTACTTGCGACTATTTGGTTTTTACAACTAAATTTTTGCCTTCTGCAATTAGTGTGACATCATGCTAACATCAATCGAATCACCTACAACTAGCTTGCAACTAATTTGCAATTAAATTAGTTTACACCTATATATGGGTTGGATTTATCATCTAAGAGTAACCATCTAAAGTCCCATTAGTTGCAAGTGAAGTGGTGATTAGTCACAATCAACATATGTCTATATACATCAGTTATAATAATAATTTGATTTACAATTAAACTTAATATTCATAATATTTTATTGTAATTAAAGTCATTCATATGATTATAGTAATTATAGTAATTTAATTACATTAAATTATTTATAATTTCAAATAAACTAAATATATTCCAACATAGATTATTATATTAAATATTTTTATATTTTTAATAAAAATAAAATAAAATAATTAAGATATAATCATCATAATTATTTTACTTATACATTAATTATAGTATACACATAATTCATAATTCAACTTAATTATTCATAATTTTAATTTTTAATATTGCCATTACAATTAAATGAATTAATCAATTTTTTATAATTGTAAGACTTACATTATAGTACATTAGAATATTTAATTATGTACTAACAATATATAATTGTTATTACGTCGTAAAATTATAAAATAATTATATTGCAAATTTAAAATATTTAAAATAAATTATTTTACTTATTATTTATATTACTTATGTAAAATGAATAAATAATATTACAAAATTAATTCCCACATAAATTAAAATGATAGTTCCCAATCATAAAAAAAACTATTGTACTTACAACACTTATTTTTTAATAATAATAAAAAAATTGTGTCCTAATTGAGAAATTATGTCCTATAGTTACGATTTTTATTTCAAAATTCTATAATAATCTTCAAATAATGAGCAAAGTTGCTATAATTACTGTGTTTAAAAACAAAGATATGCCAAAATAATTGTATGTATTACTCATTAACAGTAAATGTTTTATATTAAAAAAAATAAAAAATATTAATAATTACTTTATAGTGGCATAAAATCATTGTAATTACTTAATTTATTTGTAAGTAAAAATTATAATAATTGAATAATTAATTTATAATTAAAAATTATTATTATAATTTATAAGTTAAGTTGTTATTTAAGTTTTTAAAATAATCATAATTTAATTAAATTATTAATGCTATGACCATAATTACATGGATTTTAATGTAATAAATTAAAATATTTATTTCTTGTAACTATTTGTTCATAATATATCATTTTTATAAATAATTATAAATAAATAAAAATAAAAATATTTATTAATTATAAGTTACACTAAACAATTATTGTTACAACATAAATTTTTAAATTTTTAAATTTATATTATTACAGTAAAATAAATCAATTATAGTAAATAATGTTACATTACTTTAAAAGCATTGTAGTCATTTTAGACAAGGATTATTTATAGTAATTCCATAATTATTTTGTGATTGAACATAATTATTCATAATATGTATTTTATAACTTTAAATCTGAATTAAAATGTTGGAAAATTTATAATGTACTTAAAAATAATTATTGTAATGATTATGAGTGTAAGAATTATTATATAGGGTGTTTTTATAAAAAATATTTTGTAATTATTTATGTATGATAAATAAAGTTATAATAATATTACAGTAATTAAGAAATATTAATATATGTTGAGCATATTATTGTATTTATAGTTATTACTTACCATGAAAAAAACATTTATTTGACTGATAATTTTTTTGAAAATGATAAATGTAATTATATAGCAGCTACATTAATTTTATTTAATTTATTTAAAAAATAATAATTTGTGTAGGAATTTATTTTCTAATAGCAATTATTAGTTCATTATTTTTAGTTTGAATATAAATATTTTAAGTGTATAATTTATATGTTAAATATATGTTAAATATAATCATTATTAATTAAATGATTATTTAATTATCTAGTGAACCATGTACTTGAATTGTTTAAAAATCTAAAAACTAAAAAAAAAAGGTATGAAGAAAGTTTCGAAGTTGCAACTTCTATTCCTAATTTGAACACTATATAAACAAGGGGCGTGTTCATCCAATTTCACATTAATAAATGTGTGCGCATGGGATGAACCATTCAAAAGGTTTAACCGAAAACAAAAAGAAAAATTATGCATAATTTTAAACTACTTGCCTCCCCAACTTATTTATCTACCTAGTTAAATAGGTGCCTAGTTTGACCTATTTACCTAACTACCTAGGTATTTAGCTTAGGAAGGTAGGACCTACCTACTTACCTTTTTATTTAAGTAGGTAGGTAGGTATTTAGCTTGAGTTTGTAAGCACCTACTTGTGCACCTACCTAAGTACCTACCAACTTAATATTAGTATTTTGTATTAAATTCATTTGTAAATGCCACATGGCATATTTATATTGGGCCACATGTCATAATATAAATCATCCAAGTATGTGAATTGAATGTCCCGAATTATTTCAAAATAATAATAATAATAATTTTAAATAATTAAATATTGGGACACATGGCAACACATCATTTGCCCTCAATAATGACCAAAATAGTTGCATCTTAGTCACATATGACAATACATGTACAATGGAGTCAAAAGATGAACTTGTATTTGTTGATTTTTTTGTTCATCCAATACCTTTTATCATTTGCGAGTAATATCACATGCAATTTGTCCAAGGCGATTAAAGGGATTTGAGTCGAAATGTTGCTTGCAACTACAATTTAATTGTAAAAACTAGTAAAAAATATGTGTTTTTCTTCTAGTGCCACTTCAAAGCTTTATTCATAACATTTGTCAAAGGTTTTAAGTCTTTAACATCTGTCACATACCTATGAAAATTTAAAATTTGCTCAAAATCAAGTCAGCAAATGCATGTGCATGGCAATGAATTAGTCACTATTCATTTAGACACTTGAAATATGAAAACAAATATGATGGGCATAACCACATTGATGCATCTCCATTGACAAAAATTGTGTCCCTAAAGGGGTGTATCATAGAAAGCATCTATAATTTCATGAAAAATATATGGACCCGATGCTTCAAACTTTGTGTAATAGGGATGTAAGGTAGAACGAGTCAACAAGTACATGAATAATGTATGGACCTAACATGTCCCATTCCATTCCATGATTTCAAAGTGTCAAAATCTATAGTTCATGAAATCAGAGATCAACAGATTCCATTATCACAAACTCCATTTCATGAATTCAGAGCTCCATAGATTCCATTTCCATAGACTCTATTTCAAAGAATTCTAGAACTCCACAGATCCCATTCCACACTCCATTACCACATATTCCATTACATGAATTCAAAGTGCCGCAAAGTCTCCAATTTACAAATTCGAAGTGCCATAGATTCTCCACCAACTCATAAACTTAGAACAATATAAACTCAAGCATTAGAAAGAGTTTTACAAAACAGTAACCTTTATTACAAAAAGGCCAAACTCATTACAGTTGCAAGAATGCAAATACTAAATTGTAATTTCATCTTGTTCATAAAAATCTACAAGAGAAGTTTAACTTGAAGATTAAGATTTCACATACTACTCCCATAGCCTTAGGAGCATTCACCTTCAAGGGGTTGTTTACTATACCACAAAGTTCAACATACGGATGCCACCTCCTTTAGAAAAGATTCAACTTGAGAATAGTCATGGTCGCGATCCATGCATGACTCATATTCTTAACCATAATGCCGTGAGCAAAACAACTTCCAAGAAAATAGAGAATCTCAAAAGAGAAATCAGTCTTGATGCTGCAACAAGCAAAGTTTTTCATACTAGGGTTTCAAAACCAAGAATGTTTTTTCTGGCCAGGGATTTAAACTAGCAAAAGATTATACATATGACAAGATTGGAATTGGGGTCAAACATGATTAAACTAGAAATTGTTGTAGTCAATTTAGTTATTTAGCTTAAGATATTAAACAATTTAAGAATTATACCACTGTAGAAATGCATGACTAATATAACACCAAGATAATTACATGGACTTGACATTATTCTTAGTTCAATGCATTAACCAAGCTATTTTGAAATGAGGAGGTATTTGACATGTATGAGCAAATCAATTTCACATTACCATATACACATACACATAAATTAATTGAATTAGAGACACTAGTAGAAAATGGCCACTTTACAACTAGTCCCTACAACTAATTTTTAATTACAAATGACATTTGCAACTAAAATCCTAATAGTCGTGTTGGATAAGTCACATTGACATTAGTTGCAAATGACAACAAATTTTGGATGAAAGAAAAAGTCAATGAAATACGCCTTCATCCTTTGATTGGTCATATATGTATTTTAAAAAAAAATTAGGATGCAACTTTTTCAGTGAACAATGGGAATAAATTATGTGTTGCCACATGTCCCAACTTTTGATAATTAAAAATGTTTTATTGTTATTATAAAAAATCTAAGATGTTTAACTTTTATGTTTGAATGGTTTAGATTGTGAAACGTGGTGCAATAGAATTTGCCATGTGGCATATTAATTGAATTTGTCCAAAATAAATTTAAATCAATATTTAGGTAAGTAGGTTGAACTAGGTACCTACCTACGCCTCTAGGCTAAACACCTATTTAGATAGGACCTATTTACCTACCTAGGCCAAATATTTACTTACTTAGGTAGGTAGGTAAGTAGGCAGGTTAAAAAATAGGTAGGTAAGTTAGAAAAGTAGGTAGTTAGGTGTAAATACATGAATATTTTTATTTTATTTTGGGTTAAGTCATTATTATTGGCTCATCCCATATGCCCATGTTTTGAATATGAAATTGTAAAACAAAACACCTTGTTTATATACTTTTCGAGATGAGAATGAAAGCCAAAACATATGGGATCAACTTTTTAGTTGCAAGTCATTTGTGACTAAAAATGTTTAGTCACAAATGACTTGCAACTAAAAAGTTGATCCCATATGTTTTGGCTTTCATTCTCATCTCGAAAAGTATATAATTAAGTAGGTAAGTGACAACTAACAAGCTAACTAATGAACTAATAAATCAACTAATTAACTAATAAAATTTCTAATTATTTAATGAATAACATATAGAAAAATAAATTAATAAATTTGCTAATTAATTACTTAACAATTAAACTAGAAACTAATTAATTATTTATAGTAATAATCATCAATATATTATAATTAATCAATTAATTATATTTTTAGTTACTATTAAATATTACTTAATTTATTAGCTAGATAAACAATAATAATATTTAATTTTAATTATATATTAACTATAATGATTTATCACCCATTTTAATTACCTAGTATTGGTTAATATTTTAATAATTAGCTAATTATTAATAACTAATAAATTGATATTTCATAACATGGGAGATAAGTTTTTCTTCTTGTATGAAAACAAAACTAAATATTGTTCACATGTAAAGATGAACATCAAAATAATTGCAAACTAGTTGCAATGTAATCAGAACGTAGTTGCAAATATGACCAACACAAAAAATAGTTGCAAAAATGTCCAAATGTAGTTGTAAATAACTAATAATCACATGTAGTCACAAATAAAGTGATTACATTTTGATCAATTTCTACTAGTGAGAGTACAACCAACAAAGAAGTAGATTTGATGTAACCCCACAAAAAATACATTCTGGGTATGGAATACTGTTGTAAACATGGGAAGACCAAAACAAGTTGACTAATTTAAGCAAGCTCCCGATGATTCGAAATGAATTGCAGGTATTCATATACCTTTATGTCAAGCATAGCAATCTTACAATACTTTTAAAAAAAAAAAAAGTAACATAGAATACTAGAAGAATATCCTAACCTTAATGCATTAGAATTGTTGTATTTAATTATAAATAATACCCTAGACTTATGTAACAAAATAACAATATTTGCATGGGTAATACCCTAGACTTACTAGGGTAGAATTGCAGTATTTGGATGAGTAATACCCTAGACTTATTGTAGTACAATTACAATATTTGCACACACATAATACCTAGACTTAATGTTGTAGTATAATTAGAATATTTGCACTTGAATACCAATATTACTCCAAAATACCAGTGATTGCTAAATAGCTTTTTTGACATAGTAGATCAACAATACTAGAATACATTACAAGTGATAAATTAATATTAATATTGTATTAAGGTATTACTTGTAATGTATTATAGTATTACTAGATTATAGAATAACTAATTTTATAGGAATAATACTTTTATTATGTACTACATGCATGTGAAGAGTAATACATGTAATACTATAGTGAAGAAGAATACCTAGGTATTATACAATGGACTTAAACTACAACTGACCAAAAATAAGATTTTTTCCTTTCAAATGCACTTAATTAACCAAAATGCAACACCACATACTTGAATATTATAGACTAAAAAGTATTTGTAACATGGCGACACTCACAATCCCAGGTATTGTATTCATATACATATAAAATATTGTAGCATATAGACAGTCACTAAATTCTTGACAAAAAAACCTTACATATTCTACTTGTTATTCCAAATTAATAACATTTCAACAAATCGTCTTTGGGTGTTACACATCATGGCATTGCCAACCCTCAATTTCCATAACAAATGGGATCATGACCAACCACATGAATTAGGACCATGATCTGATTTGATACTTCTACATTATCAAACTTGAAGGAAGTTAAACATTACAGTCTGCAAGGAGTAATCATAGTACATAGTTTGACCATGTATGGAACTCATTGGCACATATTTGTAACCATGGTGTATAACTAAGACAGTTTGCTGATTGCAAATGAATTCAACAAACATGTACAACCAAAAACTTAGTATGACAAACCAAAAAATAGGGTTTTATATTACATCATAATAGTCCCATGTTCTTCTACCTAATTCCTTTCACATGATCCTATTTTCCAGGATGTGTATAACAAATCCAGTACTAAATATAGACATTGCATTCAAAGAAAATCAATTCGATCCTCATCAGCCAATCTCTAAGGATTTTGCTCCTTTCAAGATATATGACCAACTCCAAGTATGACACTTTCACAAGTGATCAAGCAACCCAAAAATAAGGTTTTCCCCACAAACCCTTAAACCCAAAACTTGCTGCAGTGAATTTAGGTTCTTAGTTTAAGACAGTTAGATTTTTCAAAAGTTACCTACACACACAACATTGCCATATTAAGTGATTAGTAATTAACTAGGGACCTCCAACCACTGTTGCTATGACCTACTAACCGTCAAAAGTCAAGATGTCAGATCATAGCAAATTGTGAAGGTGGGTTACACATTACTATTACACTAGGTATTAACTTCCAGGATATATTTTTTTCATGCTTAAACATAATGCAAGATAGATTTGATCATGACTAGACCACATTAGATAAAATTTCAACCCCATTTCCATATAATTATTAAAGAAATATCTGAGCTCATCCACACACTACTCTAAACAAGCACAAATAGATGCAAAATTTGAGACCCATTCTATCTTGCATTTCACTTCTATACACCCTGCTGCCATTTGAAAGACTACTTGAAAAAAACAGCAATCAAGGCTTGATTATCTAGAAACAAAGAAAAGGTTCCAAGACTTCTCCAACTTAGACCCATAACAAGACTAAGTGTAGGCTCAATCATAGAGGGGCTTAGAAAGAGACTAAGTGCAAGATGTGATTTTTCCCAGAAATTGATCCAGAAGCACATGGACATGAAATCAACAAAATTTGTGACAAAATCAAAATTGAATTTGGACAGTTTATTATGAAGGCTTACCTGGTCGTATTGTTGCAGATCTACGATGTTCTAGCCACATCTTCACCTCAGCATCCATTCCCAATGCCACCTTTTGCTTCTTGTACTCCTCCTTTTCCACGCACTTAATGCCTTTGCTATCAAACCAAAGGGGGTGCAAGAATTGCCCACATTTTTACAAGAGGTTGATTCTTGCAAGTGCATGCAGAGGCAGTTAGGATGGTACAAATGGCCACAAGATGTGGTTTCAACATCCATGTAAAGGTACCAGTTGCCGCAAACAACGCATGGCTCCAATCCCAAAATAGCTGGCTCTTTGGATTGGAAGGCCGAATGTACCTGTTCCGTTGTGCGAATGGCCTTCAAGGTCCCTTCTCCAAGACTGTTATTGTATTTTAGAAGTCTCATCTTGTTTGCTGCTTTTGTTGCAACCTTTTCTTCAACTTTTAAGGTTGCAATATTAATTTGTTTAAATTCCACCTGAACACTTTCAAGCTTCTCCCTGCCAACTTGTAATTGAACCTCTAGAAACTCTACCATGCTCTTGTTCACTTGCAGCTATGAAATTTGGCAATCACCTCAGATTCTGCCAATTTAATCTTTTCTTGAAATTCTTCAGTGGGCGCCATGGAATTCTCTTCAACGAGAATCTTTGTGGGATTTTCATTGGTGGATGCTAACGGATTGTCAAGCTGCTCCATTGCAGCTCCTATCAATCTTTGCTAACTATCTTTCATTTTCCTTAAATTATTTTCTAATGTTGCCAGTTTAGACTCCAAAGTGGTCGTCTTTCCTGCACAAGAGCTACCCAACCATGACCATGTATACTTATCTTTTCTTCAAGTTTTCAAAGTTTCTAACACAATGCCCAAGTTGCGAAATCAGTTACAAACGAAATTTAAAGCCTTAAAACCTACCTCCACAGAAGACACAAATAATTCTACTGTTATGGGAATGAAACTACAGATAGCCTCACATTTGAGGGCATGGTGAAGGCCTCCGAGGCGAGGTCATAGATGTGTTCAAAAGATCATAGCAAACTATCGACCAAGAGCTGCTCATGAACATAATGGCAAAGCTGAAATTTCAAGTTTGAAATTCCCATGTGAATAAAAAAAAACAGTAAACACCTTGCCTACTCTGACAAAATGAGAGAACATGCACATTTTAGGTCCTACTAGTTGCATCCCAAGTTCCTAATGCACCTTCAATGCAATTGACCACCACTCAAACAACAAATGTGAACTCTTATAGTGATCCAAAAAATGAAGCAGGGAATGAAGAAGTTAAATTGTGTGATGAATTCAAAACTCTAGAAAGATCGAAGAACTTACAATTTGTTTTGTCAAGCATACATTCTGCAACTATCACTTTGGATTACGCGGCTATAAGATCTGCTTGGGCGGTTATCTTCTCCTTGTTCAATGCCAGTATATCTACACTGGCAACTTTGAGTTCTAGGTTTAGTAACTCTTTAAGATTACACACACAAGCCATTTTCGCTTCAAGATTGGGTCTTGTAGAAACATCCATTATGTCCTTCTTTGACGCATCAAACTCTCCATGCGCCGTTGCTAAAGAGCACTCCCCTTCCTTGGACATTGTTGACATTGATGCACAAGCTTGTAATGCTTTTGCGTGGGGAGGCAAAAATCCTTCTGAATGAGCACGCTCAGATTGCGATTTGTTGGTGAAAGTTGTGTGGCTAGCCCAATCCACCTCCAACCTTTTGTGCTCAGCTAAAATGCCTTTCCCAAAAATTGACGAAATTGCTGCAGATGGTATTGGACGTTGGTGCACTATGGGCCATAGGTATTCAATGCGTGCTTTCATCTCAAGATCGGAACCTCACAAATACCTGTACGAGTTCTTGCCCTTGCACGCACTCCATTGAACATCACATTTTGTAGTGGCAATATGTTGACTATTGTCTTGGTTGCATCTAAAATTGATCTTGATTCTTAGTAGGTTCAAAATGTCGCGGAAGTACTCCTTAGTAAGTGGCTGCTTTACCACTAAAGGTTTTTTTAAGGTTTACAGTCACTGTTTTTTATAGAAGCACCTTGAACCGTGACACACTCCATGGATAGGTAGTATGAGTTACAGTACAATACAAGTGGCGAAGTTCAATCGCTGCTCTAATTTGGGTAGCCTATCGACGTCTCAATTTTTTTTTGCAAGCAATCAGTGACAAATGAAACTCGTGCAAGCAAAACATCTACCCTCTAGTGGGATCATGCATGCGCGATCAATGTTCATCAATCGACATCTAGGTAATCCTTAATCCATGACCGGTTTAGCCTCTCACTGATCGCCATGTGTTAATCACTAGCTCACTTTTAAGTTCCTTCCCATGGCCGCCATGTTCAGTCTTTCAAATTTATTTACTTAATAAATCACATTGGCTTTTATGAGGGTTTAATATGCTTTGGGTTTTGTTGAGTCAGTAATTAATGCTTTTCTACTACATGGCAACCTTCAACATCAGTCTAGAAACCTGCTATTCCAAGTTCAAAGACATGTGTCTCTTTCACATGAGGCCATAAAGTTTATTTTATTTGCTATCAAGGGTCATGTTCTACCGCTAGCCCCCACAGGAACTTTATTAGGCAATTGTTAGTTGAGAATCATTAAGAGATTTTTTAATTTTTCTTTTCTTCTTAGTTTAGTTAGCAGCCATCATTTATATGTGTCAAAATTGTGTAGGCTGACTTTTTTGCCATGGACACCCTCCGAATTTTCCAAGATCATTGTATTTGCCATTAATAATTGATAATCAAATTCTAATACTCACAACAGTACCACCAACAAAATCAGTCTATGACATGGACTTTCCTAATACAAAATGCATCTAATACCATACCAAAAATTGGACACTCAAGCATACCGAGACCCTACACATTTTCCAGCAAGGCCAAATAATAATTCAAAGTTTGTTGTATGACGACCTGGGGAATTTGAAGGTAATGGGTGGCGTGCACATCATATTGTTTGATTGGAATTTTCCTTTGAGTGACATCCTTCGCATTTGGTGAAATTGTAGTTTCTGTAGTCCAAAAACTCACAATCTGCTGGATTGTAGCATCACATGAAGAATCACTTTGCCTTTCTGTTAAGTCAAGAAACATCTCCATATTCATCTCAAATATTCTGGAACACAATTTTGCAACAAGCTATGCCCCAAAACTTTCTCACATTCTAAAAAGAACAATTGTAGACTTTTAAGAAGTCATGAATGAACATGGATATTGTCCTTGCTAATGTGGCAGAATGCCGTTGGACTTGTCTAGGGTTGTCACCCACAAAGTTCTGTGAACTTGCAATTTCGACCCACATAAAAAGCCCAACTTCTTTTGTAGCACCTTGGTCGTTTTTTACTACTTGTAACACTATTTGCCGATGTTTATAACTTTGCTAGTAAACTCTCTTGTAAGCCTTCCTTCTATCACAAGGATCCTTGTCTTCATCTTCATTGTCCTCCAAAAACAACTCCTTTATGTACTACTACCTACCACATCTCCCACATGCTCATGATTTTCATTATTGCCAGGTCCTTTTACAAACCTTAAACCCTTATTGCAATCAAGATTTCGACTTCAACAATCTTTTTCCAAACATGATTCTTTTTCAAGTTTAGGAGAAGGCAAGGAACTTGTTTACATTTGTTTTTAAAATTCCCCATACCCATAAGAGACCTAACCACAATACTTAAACAACTTCATTTTGTGGGACTTCCTTGCACAAAACCCCTTGATCCTTTTCAACAATCTCAAAAGATATATTATCGACCTTCTATGCAATTAAAGTGCAAAAACTAAATAATGCATCAAGAAAATAAAGGTTTTTACTTTTGTGATTGTAGGTTGTAGAAGATGTAAGTGTTGGAGACTTACTACAACATAACACAATGACAATGATGTTCAACGCATCACATTCCGTTTCAAAGAATGAGCACGATGGGTGGGAGAGCAATGAATTCACTCTTGCATTGGTGGTTCAACATTGTAAGAAAGTTGACATCAGAGTGCAATCAAGGACCTTGGTGCAAAAGTGATAGGTGGGAGGGCGATGGAGCTTAGTGCATGTCATAGGCATGAAAGAGAAGAATGTCGATAGCAAGGAAATAGGGTTATAGAGGGATGGAAAAGCTATAGGTTAACTAGGCTTCATGATTTGAACATTTAACATTGTAAATGGATCCAACATCTTTTTTTTGTGAACAACCCTTATGGATGTCACTTGAGTTTTTTATCAAACATCCAATTGATGTTGTCCAACAATTTTGATTAAAGTACACTTATGGATAGATTCCACTTAACATACAATATTTGTGTGTACATTTTCAATATGAAGCATACATGGCAAGGTTATATAATCTTTTCCACATAAATTTTTATGATTTAAAAGCCTCTTCAAGTGACATACAAATCATGTGGTTATTAAACATAAATTAAGTCGTATGTTCTTGCAAACTATAAGTGATCAATACAAGGGATTCTAAGTTTTTTTCAAATACCATGAAAATGATGCATCCATATTTTTTATTACATAAAAATAAAAAGCTTTTATTAAAGGAACATCTCCAAATTTCATATTTTTCAAGCCCAAAAGCATGTTTGAAACTGATGTGCCAATATCCATTACAAAGCAAAATTCCAAAATTTTAATTCATGTTACCTTTTTTATTATCAACATGAATATATGCCTAAATTTTGAGAGTGAATGATCCTCATTTGACATGCAAAAAGGACGTTTGAAATTGAAAAGTAGTGTTCACTCCAGAATTTTGAGTCCTTTTCGCAAACTGAAGAACTATAGATTTGCATGAAAATTTAGCCATTGAAACTTTGAAAGTAATGCAACTTATTGAAAAAAAAAATTCAACAATCCAAATTATTGTGTGCCAATGGTGATTGGTCAAAATTGTAAAAATGCAATTTTAAGGAATGTCCATTCACTTAGGTGGCTCTTTTGAATATGATTTTACCCAAGGGCACTAGATTTGGCCAATTGATTTGGTCATTTATAGATGGCCATGCCAAGGTCTTTCACAAGTGGGTATGGGTTAAGGACTTTTCAATCCCAAGTCAAGTTTATTTTGGGAATTGATTTGTGTTGTGCAACATTTGTAGCAGTCACATATGCACCCATGTGCATATTTGTTGGAAACTGTCAAACCATGGGGGGATTCTAGGCCAATTGTTTTGGCTGGATGGTAACAAATTAACACTTGGATTGGTGAGCTAGTGTAAGTGGACGTTACTTCTATTGGTTCACAAGCTCATTGGTTTTGATGGATGTGGACTAACTTAGCACCACTAGAGGTGATTCAACAAGCATATGAGCTCATTCCTAGGTCACCCACATGCTTGGTGGATGACATATTGGATCCAAGATGCCATTCATGTGCGGTTCGTCATGATGACTAACCACCTTTGGATGTGGTCAATAGGGTTGGCCTTACATGAGTAGCCCTACCGACATTCTTGAGTTTTTCACATTTTCATGCATTTAGGAATGGGGGCCCATGGATGATTTGGGACTCCCATTCATCCAATATGGAATAACCCAATGCAGATGAGGGAACGGGCCATGGGGTTTCGCACCGACACCATAGTTGTGCAAGGCATTTTCAAAGGAGCGCGTAGGTGGATTTTGGGGCAAGTTATGAATCTCAACTGTTTCACATGGATTTTCAATTTGGTCTTGGCAAAACAGTTACGTTTTGGCTAATCACACCCACCCACTTCACCCCATGTTTCACTTGTTGCACCTTTTGTTGGGTCGGCTATGGCGGTGCAAGGGGGGGGTGATGTTACAATAGGACAAGTACATCCTTGGCAATTATGGGATCAAGGATGCAAAGGGACATTTATGAATGTGGAGTGGGAAATTGGTGATGTGGGGGTGCCAGGACATGATGGTACCTTTTATTATTTTGCATAGCAATCACAAGCCATGCCCTTAACCTCGGGTGTTGGGGATATTCCATCATCCCAACCTAAGGTATAAGTGATTATAGAAACATGGGACCTAGGAATTAGCCTAGTAGTTACATGAGGTTAGGTGCATGAAACATGATAGATAACATGAAATCATTAGATGTTTTGCATTCAATTTGAAGGAATTGGGTCAATTAAGGGGACAAGACGTTCAAATCATATTGGAGGATGATAATCCAATTTTTAGGTGACCTTATAAGCTTAGTGAGGTGGAGAGAGCTTTGGTTTAAGCTTGAATAACAAAGTTGCTGGATTTTGGTTCGGTGAAACTATCTAAAGGTGAATATGTTTTAGTATTAATGATGCTAGCCAAGAGGACATTTTTGGCAATTAAATTGAACGCTGTATGTGTGGGGATTATTGTCTAGTGAATAAACAGACCCGTTTAAACAAATATGCCATGCCTAGGTATTGGAGGAGATTTTTGATGCCCTTGGATAGGCCAAGGTTTTCAGTACCTTGGACTTAAGGTTTGGCTACCATCAATTGCCATTAAGGGAGGGTGATAAGGTCAAAACAACATTTTGGGGAATTGACCCCCATGGGAAAGATTGTTTGTACCAATGGAAGTTTTAGCCATTTGGTTTGAAAAATGCTCCTGTAGAATTTCAAAAGGTCATGGATTGAGTGTTGGTGGGTCTTGGTTTTGCCAAATGCTACATTGATGACATCATTATTTTTTAGCCTAACTCTAGGAAATCATATGCACCATTTGCGAAAGATGTTTGGAAGACTTAAATAACATAACCTTAAGTTTCGTCCATGCAAGTGTCGATTTTTTCATATTTAGGTAAAGTACATAGGTCACATGATTTATCCAGGTGGATTGGGGGTTTATAAGGTCAAGGTTGACACCATTACACAAGTTCCCCAACCAACAGATGTTAATCGATTACAAGCTTTCTAAGCTTGTGTAATTATTACTGGAGGTTTGTGAAAGGTTTTAATAGCATAGCTAAATCTTTAACCCAACTAACACAGATTAACCAGGAGTTCATTTGGGATGAACCACAAGAATAAGCTTTTTGGGAGTTGAAAGCTAGGCTTTCATTAACCCCCATTTTAAGGTGACCCATCTAAGGATGATCATTCCAATTACACACTAATTGGAATACTTTAAGGTTGGGAACTATGCCTACCCAACTTGATGATGATGGTCGAGAGTTTGTGGTGGCATATGCTAGTCGGTCCCTGGAGGCCAAGTACAGCTCATATGAAGGGTAGTGCTTTGTAGTTGTTTGGGTTGTTTCATCATTCTGATGCTATCTTTATGGTAGCCCATTATTTTGATTACCAATCATTAGCCTTTGAAATTCCTTATGGAATCAGATCAACTCATAGGAAAGTTGGCCATGTGGCCATTTATCTTACAAGAGTATGACTTTGATATAATTCATAGGCTTAGTAAGGTTAATCGAAATGCCAATGAGTTGAAGCAAAACCCAAGTTCCAACGAGGAGGATACCACTGGGGCTCGTTAGCATGGTGATGTGGATTTGGAGATGGTACTAAGATGGCATGCCTCTACATACCTTTGTACTTTATTGGGGTGTTTTGGGGACGTACCTCATAGTAGTATGGATGATGGGGATCCCCATGATGTGAACATGGAGTTGAAGGGCAATGATGATTTGGAAATTTATGATGATGCACATGTCATTGCATATTTGCAAGTAGGTGAAGTTCCAATTGGATTAACACCCAAGGACATGGACTATGTTGTACATAGGGCCAAATAGTTCAAATGGGAAGGTAATTCCCTCCTACTGATGTGGGCAAATGGACAAGTGAAGGTTGTGTTTCCCCCCGAACAACGTGAAAGCCTTATGAAGCATACTCATGAGGAGTTGGGCCATTTTGGAATTTGATGAACATACAGTTTGTTCCAAACATAATATTGGTAGCAAAGGATGCAATTGCAAGTTCAACAATTTATTGATAAGTGTATGGTGTGTGATTAAGTTCGGGCATCTTTCAATGCACATACACCTCACCTATAACCCTTACCAATTATGGGGCTTGGGTACCAATAGAATTTGGATTTTGTCAACCCATTGAGTTTGACACTTCAACATAATCGATATGTTTTGATTATGATTGAACATTTCTCCAATTGGTTGGAGTTGGTTCCATTGTTAAATCATAGTAGTGAAGGAGCAACATATGCATTTTGGGATAGGATATTTAATAGGTTTGGGGCTCCAACCGAAGTTTTCATTGACCAAGGTACAAAATTTTGTGGGGAATTTGAAGAGGTGTGAGAAAGCATTGATTGATCATCACATGACTTCATGAGACGATCTTGAGGCAGCTGGGTTTGCTAAATGGATTGTGTAGATGGTGAAGTGGGGTTTACGAAAGCATGGTCTTCACAAGTGCCATACTCAAGATTGGGACTCATAGTTATGGGGTATAGGTTTAGTCAACAAGCTTCTCTTTCATCTTTTTCACCATACTTATTATTTAACCATGAGCCCAAGTTACCAACCTCAATGTGATGAAATGCGATAACAGTAATCAACATGGATGATCCTAATGTGTGGATTTATGCATCTAAGTAGCAAGCCACCTTGTTCCAACATGTTATGCCCATGGCTATGGAAAATCTAACAATTGCCTAACATTGAGATACATTGTGTTAGCCATTATACATGGAGGTGGTTATCGGCCTCAGATTTGAAGGTTTGAACAAGGAAATTATGTTTACTTGTAGTAGATAACACCGATTACTTGGATGTGACTGTAGGATGTGTTATTTTACATGTGTGGAAGGTTTTACTTTTTGGAGTGTTGTTGTTGGAAGGCCGAGATGGTTAGACATGGAAAGACCATGTGTGCAATTGTGCACCATGTCATTTTCCCAATGTGGATGGCCAAAAGGACCCATCCTTACCCCTAGTTCTAGTTGGCCTACGATGTATGTTGTGTGGGCAAGCTTTAAGAACTGTCACTATGTTGATTTGTGATAAGTGTTTTTGAAGCTGGCATATGGGATGTTTCATGCCACCAATGGAAGAAGTGTTAGTTAGCAAATGGTTTTGCCCTTGGTGCACCTAATACACCTAGGTTCTTAGGGTCACATAATAAAATTAATTTAAGGTTTTTTTCCATGGTAATTCACATTTGGCTGGGGATTTGAAGGATTACAACTAGGCGACTAACGATGGGGTTCACATTTGCACTTGGCCTAATGGTCCTTTTGCTTTGGAATTAAAGTGTTCATCCATGGTGGATTTCCAATAAGTAGTTTTATGATGTTATTTGGCTTAAGGGGACTTCAGCCTTAAATAGGGGGGTGGTTTACCATTAAGGGTATTTTTATGTTATGCATTGTGAGTGTGGTGGTAACGATGGTTATAGGCGACACATAGGAATGCACAATAGTTGTCAAGTGTGTTAATTAAGCTAATTAATTAATCTTGAACCAGTTCATGTGTGATTCAAGATATTTGTTGTGGGATATATTCCCATCTTGTGTGACCTCAAATCACTTTCGGTGATTTGACATTTTAGAGCATAGTTTCTGCTTTGTAGTTTTTTTTGTTATATAAGTGTTTTGATTTTCTATGTTTTGGGCTTGGAGTCTTGTGTTGTTACAAGTGAGTTAACCTTTTGGTTTGGATGTGGTGTACCATTAAGGGTATTTTTTATGTGTTGTGAATGTGGTGACAATGATGGTTATAAGTGCCGACATAAGAGCACATGTCAATGTTCATGATGCCACACAAAAAAAAACCTTAAACATAATCCTTAATTTTTCCCCATTTTTTTCTTGGTGTATGAAAAATAATCCATGTTAAAAAAAATGGATTAAATTTTTTAATTTCTAAGTATTATTATTATTATGAATAATTATAAATATTATACCTATTATTTTTATTTTAAACATGGTTTATCCAAAAAAAAAAGCTTGTTTTGTTAAAGGTTTATGTTTCAATATTTAAAGATGAACTTAATATTTTATTCAATAAAATAATGTAAATAAATGCATTATAAATAATGATAATAACAATGACATTAATGATTTTTTAGTCCTTTTATTTTTTTCAATTTTCTAATCTTCTTCAAGATCATTCATAAAACAATTTAACCAAGTTTTGGTTATAAGCCATATATGGAGGTACAAAATTTGTTAAAATATTTTTATATTTGGGTTATAAATCCTAGAACCCATTGTAAAAAAATATAAAAATGTGAAAAAAATTAAAAATATTTTGCTGATGTTGATGGCCTTTTTTATGTTTACAAAATGGTGGAAATTCATCACCAAAAAAAAATTCAGTTACATCTTAAATATTTATTTTAAAATTTTAAAAAAATGATGGGGAAAAAATTAAGTGGATAAAAACCTATAAGGCACATTAAAAAAATACTCATACCTTAAAATATATGGAATTTTAAAACTTTAAAATTTTTAAAAACATTCCAAAATTGATTCAAAATTTTAGAACTTCAAAATTCTTTTTCCACACTTGAATGTGGTAAAATGTACATGATGTCTTAAAAACATTTATAATTTATTATACAAGAAAACATAAAAATGTAAAAAAAATAAAAATTGGTTATGATTTGAAATTATTATCATTTTAAAAGACCAAACACTGAATTTATAAAGAATTAGGACACTTTCAAAAATTTATATTTATTAAAAAATGATGAAGAAAAAAACATGTCATGAACTTGGATGATTATAAACATTTATTATAACAAGTTGCAAAAAAAATTGTTCCAAAATTGATTCATATGGAAAATTTTGTTTTTGGGAAAAAGGACATACAATCATTTTAAAATTAATCAAATTGGCTTGTTGTATCTCGTTTGCACCCATATAAATATGTTTTAAAATAATATCCTTTCAAATAACCTTGAATAGCTTAGGGTGAATATACAATATGCTATAATAGCCTAGGCATGAAAATAGTTTAACTAGCCAAATTAATATGACCAATTTGACTAAATGGCAAATCAATATGACAAGTTTGACTAAACCTTTATTATTCAGTATGCCTACTTGATTAAACCATGTCCATTTTGACAAACCTGTTTTTTTGTTGTTCCCTTTTGACTATATGTATGGCATTGCACTTGGTCAAAAAGGTCACCATAATCAACATAACCAACCAAAAGAACCATGTGTTTTTCATGGCCCATGCCTTTTGTCAAAGTGAACATCCCCTTTGGTCAATGTGGGCACTATGGTTAAGTTGAACATTTTGAAAAACCATGATTTTTTGTAGTGATGTGATGGAATGGTTAAGGATTTGATGTCCTAATGTTGAAATGTGGAGTTCAAGTTTTCAACCTTGTAATCTATTTATATGTTTAACTTAAGCCTAGGTTGTTAACTAAATTACCTAAGTTTATGTTTAGGTTGTTAAATTAAGTTAGGATCTAACCTCAACCTAGGTTAAGTTTATGTTACCTAGTCTAGGCTTTTAGGCTAGGCCTAGATTTCAAGGTTATTTAAGCTAGGATGGAAGCCTTGTGCCCCCCCGCCCCCCCCATTATCACAAAATGCCACATGGCTACATCTTCATCATCCACACATGAACACTTGTGGTGGGTACAAGAAAATATATTGTACATACTTGTTATCTTGTTTTCTACTTGAAAACAAGAAAAAATAATTTAAAAAACTTCTAACCTTCTTCCAACATTTCAAAACAAATGAAACCTTTAGTTTTTTTCATGGGCATTTCTAATCTCTCTTTAGTTTCTCAAAACAATTTGTATCATATCATTTGGACTTGAAGAAATACCCCAAAAGTATCCCCAACAATTATGTGATTTTTCAAAAGGTTGGGCATGCTTTTAATTATGAAAACAAACTCCATTAACCAAAAAAAATTATTAGAATGTTCATCACTTCAATATTGAAGTGTTTGAAAAAATACCAAATACTTGCAAAAACATTTCACTTGCTTTCAAATACTTGACCTTTATTTTCCAAATTGTCATAAATTTTAGGTTCAATTCAAATAATTGCAAGTACTTAAAAAAAACATGATTATAACAATTTAGCTTTTGAAGTCCATGTGCACAAGAGTTTAAAAATGATGTATCCAAAAAAATATCATTATCTCCATAAAATCATCTATTATTACTCATTTTATTAAAAAATCCCATTATTTTGTTACTTACATTACTTTTCGTATATATTTTATCATGCTTTCACCTTGGCACCATTTGGTTTGGCATATTGTAATCATATAAATGATTCAAACCACAATAATCGCATAATTTTGTGACTAGTGAATGCAATGTTAGAAGGATGGTCATTTGAAGTAATGGATGAAAATCCAACTTTAATTGTAAGAGGTATGCAAGTATCATTATGACTTGATGCTACATGGTGTCTTTTGCAATTAACTATCTTTTGGGTTTTGTAGTCGCACATTTCATGTATGATTATAATTTTGTTTTTTATGACTAAAATAACAATTGTTTATTCATGAACTTTTTCTAATGATATATTATGATTATATATGTAATGTACATGAAGGTGAATATTGTCCACTTATATGTAACATTTCTTTAATTTAGTAGCTTAAGTCAATTCATTAATGGCTTATATTTATATATCATTTAAATGATGTTCATTTTCTTGAATTAATTTAATGGATATATATTAGGTTCATTTTTATTCACTAATCAATATGAATTATTTTCATACTTTAATTGATAATATTGATATAATGTAGTTTCATCCAACTAGGTCATTTCATTCATTGGATAAAATTGTTCTCTTTATTTATATATGCATTTGGGTGGTTGGTTATATTCCAACAAATGGAATCCATTTTTTTCCATGGTGTAAATTTATGAAACATTCAATAAGACTTGGTTGTGATGTGTTCATATTACATCATGAAAGAAATGGGTGGGCATGGGCAAAGGGGTAAACATGAACTAAAACTGAAAGAAAAGAAAGTTGGTAGGGATCTAGAAAGTGGGATGCGTTCCAAATTAAAGAACAATAGTAATAAGTTAATATGAAAAACAAGAAAACCTTTCCAAGGAGCTTATTTGCTTTATAGTATTCATTGCATCTTTGATCAAACAAGCAAGATGTGCACAAAAGGACAAGTCCAAGAAAGTGAATGAGAGAATTGTACTCTAGCTCAATAAATGCCTTTATTCTAATGTTTGCATGCTAAGATGAGTTTGATCTTGCCATATTCTTCCATGCTAACAAACAACAAAAGATGTTTGATTTGGTCTTTCATTTTGGAGCACAATTTACTACTGTCCTTGCTTGACAATGAAGAAGAAACAACAACCAAAGGAAAATAAAAAGAAATGAAAAGAAAAAGAGAAAAAAAGTAAGTAAGTTAGAAAAAAACAATAAGAAGAAGGAAAAAAAAAAGACAAATAATAAATAAAAACAACAAGCAAAAAAAAACAAGAAAAAGGCTTCAGAAAATGTATTATTCACATCATTAAATGTGAATTGAGAGCTTGACATGTTACTAGACCTTCAGTTACATTTGACTTCATTGTGGACTTTATGGTGGATTGTGTTGTGGATCAATGATGCTCAATAATGACAAAAAGTCCCTATATCTAATTTTATTGGCCTTGAATAAATTAATTATTGAATATAATTTCTTTTGGCATTTTATTTCCATTCATTACACGAATTACCTTCAACAAGAATATTACCATATGCTTGTGGGAGCACTTTAGATAATTTGAATAAATTATGCATTGCAAAATGTGAAAATACATAATGTTTAGTAATGATGTGGATTACACCCATTTTTTCAACCTCTCAAAACAATTAAACGCTTCCATATGTAAGGCCAAATCCCAAATACCTACTAGTGAGTAGGGCAAAAGTTAGGGTTAGTTTGAAATATTGAGGTACCAAGTCATGTAAGGTACTTAAAAGGGTAGCAGAAAAAAATTACCACCCAGTGAGGTATAAATTGACCCGGGTATTTAACTACAGGTAAACCAGGGTAGAAAACTTACCCACCCTATTCTGGTGTACCCATCAAACTTGCATACAATGTGGAAGAAAATGGAACATAGTAGTCCAAAAACTGAGATCCTTTGTGATTTTGTGATGCAATGGAAGTCAGCCAAGCCCTTTTGGGCAAAGTGTTCTAAACATGCAGGATGTAATGGAAAAGGGTGAAGCACTGGATAAAGCAAGAGCCACACTAACTACCAACTCTAACCCCTGTCCCACCCTAGGTATAGTGTGTGTGTGTGTTTTTCTGCAATTTTTAGAAGAAAAAGTGGTGATCATCCCTAAGAACATTTGCCTAACTCTGGCTACAAACCAGGGATGAAGCACAAATCTTTACAGTTCTCTGGCTACTAGGTAAGTGAAACCCTAAAACCCTAGACATTTGTGCACACCCAAGGGAATTAACCCTAGCCCTTATGATATTGCCCTTTGCAATGGTTGTGTGTGTGCACACCCACAAGAGTTACAACCCATGCCAATGGTCACCCACCCAAGTCCTAGACTCTCAACCCTAGACTAACTCACTCACTCCTAGACTCAAGTGCATAGTGGCACATTGAATGGAATTGAACCCTAGCCCTTATGGGCATTGCCTTTTGCCATGGGCGTGTGCTTGCACTCATTGCCCATGTGCCACCACCAAAAAAAAAAAAACTTGGTGAGAAATAAAGTAGGTTTGCTTGTCTTGTTATGATGATGTGGTGGATTGGGATGGATTACAAAAGTGAATGGATTAGAAATCCTTAGGAAAATCTTTTCTTTTTCTTTCACCACATGCACCAAAGAGAGTATTGTGAAGGAACTTTTTAAGAAATTCTTATTTTTATCTAAATTTTTAATATTCACATATTTAACCCACCGTAAATTTACTTTAAATTTAATGTTTGCATTGAGTTTTGGGTATTATATATTTGTTTTTATTTTTAGTTTTAGTTGAAAATATAAAAATGATGGAGAATGATGATTGTGCAGAATTAAACAAACATCATGCATGAAACTCTCAAATTTAGTTCTAAAAACATAATCCTCCATGTGAGATCTACTATATAAACATCACTTGACATGTCTTCAATAATAATTTGCAATATCATTTGGAAACACAAGAGCTTAGTATATTCATGTTGCTTTGAAATGGAACTTTCAAAATTATCTATAGTAGTGGCTCAAGAATAATATTTCTGTAGTAGATACATATGTAAATTAGCTTGCAACTAGTGCAATTATTAGTGCAACTAGTGCAACTAATACTAATAGGGACACCCCTAAAAACCCACCCAACAACTCAGGAATAGTCTAAATGGCCCCATGGAAAAAATCTAGGACCAAGTTTTGGGTTGTCACAATCTCCACATAAGACTACATGAAAGCATAAATTGCATTATTCATGATGTTAGGCCAATGATATCCCAAACATCTATTATGAACAAGAAATTGTAATCAAGATTCTATTTTTGTTCATGTTGATCAATCACAAAAACATTTCTTATTGTTATCCTTGTGAAAAATAAAGTTAATTAAGAACAAGGCATGATGGCCTATAACTATCGAGACATTGATGTGAGCTAACTTTAGTGTAGCTGGATATGGATTGGTCAATTTAAGAGAATTTTTTTTTGTACATGGCATTGTTTAGGGTTTACCTATTAACCTATTAATTGAACCTACTTTTTTACATAATATTTTTTAAAATTTTTCTTAAAAATTATTTCTTATTAATAGATACATTAGATTAATTATATTTGGATTTTGAGAATAAACAAAATTTTATTATGGAACAAATTGAATGAAAATTATTACCCAAGGGTGTGATCATATTCAAACAAACCAAAAAGCATGTCAGGTGACCAAAAAAAATTACAATGTTGTTACAAATATTTATGTGTTGTCACTTTAATGTCATGTTAATCAAGGGAAGTTGTGCTAAATGAGTAATATGAATGTCTAGGAATTCAAATGAAAAATTCATTTAATTTTTTTGGGTTTCAATTTAATTAATGGATTTTTGAACTTGAAAAACAATTACATCAAAGTAGTACATTTTACAAGGACTTTCTTAATGAAGATTTTTTTATGATAAAAACATATACATGATAGTAACCTACTATCCACATTCAAAAAACACTCATAATTAAAAATTTATGGAATTTGAATTTTTCTAAAATTCAATGTATGTTTTTATAATCTCAAAAGTTCAAGAGTCCTTTTACAACATGCAAATGGTGTATAATATACATGACATACAAAACAAAGTTATAACTTATGATAAAAAAACTAAAACCCAAAAACTTTAACATATATTGGAAGGAATTGAAATTATGATAACTTATAAAAACGAAATGTAGAATATAGCAAAAGTTTTACATTTTAAACAAAATCATAGTTATTTGAAAAAGATTAACATAAAAAACGTGATGCATTAGAGAAACTATAAGTATTTTTAGTAACAAGTTACAAAAAATTTCATTTAAAAATTCCTTTATATGCAAGAGTCATGACGACCAAAAAAAGGGCCATAGTCCTTTTGCAAAGTAATTATGTTGGCTTGTTTGATTGTCAACACACTCCCAACTATTTATATATGGGACCTTATAATAGTGTCCCCCCCTTCCCCCAAGTTAAAAATCCATGATTTTATAGTGGTAAAAAATACTCATGACAACAAAATGTCATGTTATATTATTATTTAAAAATGTGAATAGTTATTGTACATGTTTATTTCATTTTAAATGTGTTTCAAGTCATGGTTGCAACGATTTAGAAATGTTTTTGAGTACTTTACACCCATTAGATTCATTCCAAAATGTTTGGTCCATGCTCCCATAATGTATATATTATAAATATTGTCATGTAAAGACATTAAAAATTCTAACATTATTATTGTTTTTAATATTAAAACATGAAAAACCAAGCATTGGTTACACTTGTTGTGAGTTCTATTATTGTGATTATTCCCCCTTGAAATTGTCTTCTTTAGTATCAATGTTATCACATGTCAACAGAACGTTATCATTGAATTCTTTATTCACTAAAGGGCATTATATGAAAGTGTATTGAGTCCATATTCATTTATTGTTGACCAATAAAAACAATTGTAATATTTAAAAGTCCAAAACAAATTGGATACTAGAGATTTTTCTAGGAACTTTTACATTGTGTTTTGATATATGCATTCGTTGTTGACATGAACCTAATTCCACCATTTGCACATACGTAATTGGAATTAGTTAAGTTATTGAGAATTTGAGAATTGCTAAAATGTACAAGTTATGATGTCGAAAGTGTTCACCTTAATGTGCTTGAACACCATGCTTTCATGTTTGACCTCCACCAACATAGTGAAGCTATGAAACATTCAAGATATGAAAGTATTGGTGGGCCATAAGATAACTAGAATAAAATCCACAAGTAACAAATTTTCAATGCATCAATGAAATTAGTCAAAACGATATCTTGCATTTGAATGATCTTGATAAGGCTATGCATTGCTTGCTTCCAACAATAAAAGCACACATGACAAACTAGGCAACATTTCCACATCTACCAAAATGATCCAATTTAGTAGGAACTTTAACCAAGTTTGCTGGCATATCAATTACCATCTTAATCAACAATGTGCAATACTCTTCCATCACCCATTTTGTTGGAGCTAGCATATTAATTTATCAACAATGCATTCCAAAGACAATAAAAAAAATATCATTTTTTACTTTTGAACAACATAAACATGCACATTAGCCCAAGACTAGTTGTCTAAGCTACTTAATCACAACTCAAACATTTGACATAGTTGGAACATTTAATATAGCCTCTTTAGTGGCATCTAACATTAATTGATGTAACAACTCAATCATGGAACATTTCAATGTGTCATTCATGTGTTTTTCAAGGTTGTTTTTCATGTTGAGGTGTTTGAATAAGAACTTTGGTCAAATTGGCCTTCCTTCTTTCAACAAATGCAAAATAATTATGAATTAGTTCAACTTTCACTAATCATCATTACTATCCCCTTCTGTTGAATTGAATGCAAGACATTTTTTCTTGTCACATTTGCATAGATAACCTCATTCTTAACATGTTGAAAATCTTTTAAAAAATAAAGCTTGCATATTTGAACACCTTTTTGTTGTGAGCTCCACCTTCCTCTTATTAATTAACATATTTGGAAAAGTTATCAACCTTTCAAAACAACTTGGAAGTTATCCATGCATTCTCATGCTTGCATTTTGTTCAATTGTTTGACGTTCTAAAATGTGTTTTGAGTTTTACGAGAGATTAAAGACTACACAATTCCAATTGGATTTGTTAGACCTTTGCCATTCAAATTTGAGATAGATTTTGACTTGTGAAAATAGGTTTAAAGATCTGAAAAATCCTTTGCTTAACATAACATAGCATGTTTCCAAATGCAAATTTTGGTCAATGGTTATTTGATGATGCATTTCCTATGCCATAACCATCTTGGTGGATATTTATATGCAAGATAGTGCTTTATATGTGGAGGTGCTTTTATTTTTCCTTTATATACAAATGCCCCCCAAAAATAAATTATGAAAAAATGGAAACCTAATGAAATTAAAAACCCTAAATGTGACAAAGAAAAAATATTATCCTTACTTTTTATATTGAGATTTGTTCCACTCTCATTCAAAAGAGAAAAAAATTGAATTGAACATGCTTTATATATGTATAATTGGAGCAAACCCCAAAAATCCTACCAAAATATTTCATGTTTTAATTTTATTTAGTCTCAAAAAAGTGGTTTACAAAAAAACATTCCGTGCTATGTGTTACGATAAGCTCCAATTTTTAAAAATTTACTTTAGCCAAGAAAATTAAATACCCCTTATTGCACATTATGCATTAAATGAGGCAAAATGGTGTGGGCTTGCTAGAAATTGTCTCATTGAAATTGATCACAAAAGCAATATCCACGTCCAAGGTTTGCTTTATATTTTCATTTAGGCCCTAAGTATTGCTCAAGAAGACAAACAAGAAGTTCTTTGCAATACTTGCATGTGGTTTTGTTTTTGCATAATCTTTGTTGGCTACTCTAGGTAAGGTTGGAACGATGAACAATCAAGTAGGTAGAATAGGTCAATAGTAATTAGGTAGGTGGGTAGGTAGGTGAGGGGGGACGTAATAAGTTGTTTTGGGCAGATAGTTAGACAAGTGGAGGGGAGATAGTAGGTTGATTTAGGTAGGTGGGTGGACAAGTCAGCATGTGTGTGAGGGTAGTGGGTAGTAGTTTTGGTGCAGGGCAAAATGGGGGCAGTAGGTAGGTAGGTAGGTAGGTAGGTAGGTACGTGAGGTTAGTCGAGGGGAAAACATCACCCAAAATATTAGTTTCATCTTTTATCAAGAGATACTTGCAGATATTGTTTTGGGTGGGCATGAAGTAGGTAGCTTGTAACTCTGATCTCCATTCTTAGATTTGGAAAAGTTGGCTTTCAGGGCTTGTTGGAAAGGAGAAAAAAAATCTATCAAGGTGGGGTTGTCAATGGAATATGGATTCCCAACTTATAACACCTAAAGCAATCATCCCTTTGGTCAAGAATGTGCCACATCGTGTTATAGGCATGTTACTAGCACATGTTTAGCACCTAGGATTGAAAGCCAAATTCATAATCTTTCCCAATTGGATGCAAGCTAGATATAATGCTAAAGTGTTGTATGTACTTTGTGTACAAATGGTTCAATCCATTTTGTCACTTAGTTGAATTCCATTGGAAGTCCCCATAGCGTGATTCACATTTTGTGAGTACGTGTGCATGCAAAGTTCAATTTTTGCCTTTTGGGTGAAGTACCTTTTTAAATGGACCACACCACAAAGTATTTGATTTTGAGCATTTGGATTGTGAACAGACTTCCTAACTTTGTTGCCTTCCAGCTTCTCAATTTGGCCTATGTATGTATACATCCTCCTATAGAGTGTGGTTCATATTAATTAGTTGAGAGGCCCCCCACCCCCATGTTCAATTTATTGGCCTTGCTTACCAAGGCAAGGATATTGTGTTTAGATTCATTATAGAGTATAGTAGCTTAAGGGATTTTGGCCCTTACTAGGTAATAAATAATAGGTCTATTTTTATACATGGATTTTTGAGAGATGATATTTTGGCTTGTGTTGAAACTTGAGATTAGTTATAGAGTTATACTATCTTGAAGGATTTTGGTTTCTTTTAGAGGATTTTTTGAATATTATATTTTTGCATGGTGAAATATTTGAGTTTTAAAAAAATATCTTGAGTTTGCCATTTAAGTTTTGCCTTCAGATACTTTTTTTAATGTAAATGGCAAGGTCACAGTGTGACACACCCCTTGTTTTATCTTGGTTCTGGGCCTCTTTGATTGACCCATGCAAAAAGATGTGATCAAACTTTGGGCACTTCCCGAAATAGATATGCTTTTGTCTTCTCATTTGGGGTACCTATATAGGGTACAAGAGGAGAGCTTAGGTGCAAATACTAAACAAGGGGTCTCACTATATTTGATTTTAATGTACCCATTTAAAATGTGTTTAAATATTCTTTATTGCAGGAGGGAAAAAAAAAAAACGTAGATTCAATAATTTTCAAAAAATCACCAAAAATCGGAAAAAACCGCCACATTTCTATGCATGGTTCAAGTAGGTATCCAAATAAAGGATGTTTATTGTTCTTTCATATTTTGTTAGTAGCCAAATTTGGCTAAATTAGCTTATTGGTGATCACCACCTCAACTATATCACAAAATTGAAATACCAAACTATGTGGGTGGGAACTGGCTTATTCCTTCACCCCCAAATTATGAAAAGAAATATTTGTTGACTATTAGAGTTATCTCTTAAGTCACTAAAACTGGGGACAAGAAGGTATAGTTTTGGGAAAACACAGGTCTAGTCGCTAAACAAGGGACAAGCTAAATACTTAGGGAACAAAGTGCACAAGTTTTGTGCAAGAAGCCTGTCTCTAAATAGGTATTACACATTGAACTAATAGTTCACTCAAGATAATTAAGAAAACAAATTCCGATCACCAAATCCAGCAATTTCATCATCCATAAAAAAATTTCTTGACTAAGCAAAAGTGAGCTCAAATATGAGCAATTTTCAAGAGCACGGCATTGACACTTGTTTTTTTTTTTTCCTTCTCTACTTCGGTGTAGCTTCAATGTTAGGGCTTGTGTTTGTAGTTTTTTCTTTGTCTTGCCCTTTGTCTTGTACAAACTTTAGAATCAACTCACACATGTGCACTTTCCTTTTAGTCTCGAATCAAAGCATGGCTTGTAGATGTTATTTGAGATGTATTGAAAAAAGCTTCAATTACTCTGGAGGAGACATATACATAGGACACAGGTTGTTCCTTCCTTTGCCCTTTGCCTTCGCCTGTGAAGTGAAAGGCAAAGGCCCCAACCCTGAAGGGAAAAGGGGCTTAACAGGACTCTTGTGAATTGAGTCCTATGGCAGCTTGCTGCTCACATAAGCTGCTCTCTTGTTATGAGTACTTACTATTTTGCTCTCTGGTATGAGTACTTGATGGGAACTTAGTGGGAACACATTGGGAACTTTAAGAATCCAAAAGACCCAAACATCTCCCCTGCTTTCCTCAAGGGAAAGCAAAAAAAACAAAAAAAAACTGGACCTTTTGGGTGCCTGCTGCCTTGTCTCATGGGCTGCAAGGAATTTATGTTCCCAATGGTGTTCAATGATCACCCATTTTTGCTGGCACTAAATAACCCCCCTCCACCAGGTGGGTTACCTTTATGCACACAACTTATGTGTGCTGAGCTAAGGTCACAGCAATCACCGATAATATGACTCAAATGCTTTTGAATCATGCATATTCGAGAGAAGGCTAATTGCATGATAAAATTAGGAATTTGGAGGCAAAAGTTGGGTGGAACGCGCATGCCCACTCTTGCAACTGGAATAATGTTCAAGACTTTTGCCAAGTCTCATCATTTCTCTTCATGAATTTGGTGCAATGTTTACATGCTTGCTTATAATTGTTCATGCAGATCATCACACATGAGAGATAATCATAATTGTTTTTCGCTAACAATCTTTGAATTTACTTGCAGAGCCATCACTTTCTATAATACCATGTTACGCATTTTCATCTATGTGAGAGAAGGCTGCAAGTCATGATCAATTTTTTACCCTACACTTATCCTGTTGCAGTGTATATATATTTTTTACACTTACACGAGGCCAGTGTAAATATTTGTCAAATACACTTACACAGCCCTTAGTAATTGTTTTGGGGAGCATAAGTGTAAATACTAAAATTGTTTGTAAAGTCACCCTGTCTTTGAGCCTCTTTGAGCATTTAATGCACAAGGTTCAAGACTAATTATAGTAGTTTTTTACAAGTAGTAGGAGCAGTGAAAATATATGCAGCAACAGTGGAGGCGCTAAAGAAAAAGGAAATACAGGGTGAAGCCTCAGTTCACCACAAAAACTGAAGTCCCTCCACCCTTGAATGCTAATGTTTTCTATTTTTTTGAATCTCACCCTATTTATGATCAAACTCAGGGTTCTAGTGTAGTTTTCCTTACTTTATAGATAAATTTATTATATTGTTTTAATCACCAAACCTTCTTGCAAAGTCATATGAATTAGTTGTGGGTGTATATTTTGATGGTTTTTTTTTTTTGCAATGGGCCATTAAGCTGGCTTCTTTTCAAAAACATTATGAAATCTGCCCTCTTCAAGTAAAAATCACATTTTTTTACATTGTTATATATTTACATTTTTTTTTATCAAACTGCGTAAAACTATATAATTTTTATTTATTTTTACACTTACACTGTTTTACACAGCATAAAATAAATTTACATGGTTTTACACTTGCACGGAGTGTAAATAAATTTCATTATGGGGTTTACGCTTAGTGTAAGTCCCAAACCATTTACAGGCATAACACTGGTTGTAACTTGTGAGTACCATTGGGGTGAAAATAACTTTCGCATAGGCTAAGGAACAGCCC
>Ga0209611_10000108_pt1 | contig 93503 bp, 75 predicted proteins | sample S1TSphgellanicum_3_FD_187693 | JGI IMG/M metagenome (GOLD analysis project Ga0209611, IMG submission 187693) | Host-associated microbial communities from peat moss isolated from Minnesota, USA - S1T2_Fc - Sphagnum magellanicum MG (SPAdes) (version 2) | ecosystem: Host-associated > Plants > Peat... | reverse complement strand
GTGTTTTGGGCCTTGCTGTTGAGCTCTGAACATTCGGGAGTCCCGGAAGACTCCCAACCTCCAACTTTTCCAAGTGTTGGGCTTCACCCCCACACTTGGCCAAAGTGGGGTTGCGACATTCCTAGACTCCTTGATGGACTCAATTGTGAGTCCAAAAGTACAAATAACGGAAGGAGAAGGAAAAGGAGTTGGGGCGCACTCCCTGGCTTGCAACACTTTTGGGGTAGAGGGCGTGCTAGAGCTCCGAGATGGGGACTACGAAGGATGACAAGAAAGTCAATTACTCACACGGACCTGCACAAACCAAACAGCAAGTTGGTTAATGCATAGTTGGAACACTTTTGGTGCGTGGACAAATCATGGGTAAACACGAACTCACAAGACTCACCATAGCCCGGACTTGGTGGAATCCACCACCATCCCCCTTATAAGATTCTCTATGCCTAGCCACGGGGCCAGCACCCAAATGTCATTTTGTCCCGGGATTCCCAAGTTGGAGTCTCGAAATTCCCAAAATTAGGACTCCCACGACTTTGGAGGCCCATAATTTCTTCTGCAAACCTCCGATCAAAACAAGGTCTAAAAAAAAGTTGTAGCCCTTGTTAAGATCTTTCTAATGATATGTGATGCACAACCTACACACAAATAAATTAGGGCAATTCCCAACTTTTAGTGGTCGAGAATCAAAGTGACTCCCAACCTTTCTTTTGGCCATAACTTATGTTTTAAGTATCCAAATGGATTATGCAAGCCCATTTTAGACTTTTACATTCCAAGAGCTTTAATGATGTAAAGAACTTTTCAATCTAATGAGTTTTGACCCTTACAATCGCCCTCTAAAAATTCGGGACTACAACTCCCAATCTGGGAGTTCATTTGGGAGTGTGGGGGTTCATTCCCTCACACTCTCTTGCACTCCTGGGAGTATGAAATGTGACTCTTGGGCTTCACTCTTGGCCCGCACCTTTGCAAGCCCTTGCCTTGGTTGTGAGCCCAAGGTTAGGGTTGTGACAAGAATCCTAATATACGTTGGAATCTTACATAGTGGTTAATATTGAAACATGTTAGTGAGATCCTAGTGCACATGGAGTCTTGGTGGACCACATAGTGGAACCACTTCCACATACTAGGCGTTTAGACAACCCATGATGTCCACTAGGAATGTTGTGGAACCACTTCCACCAAGGGGGCCATGGTTTCACTTCCATTACGGGTATCATGGAATTACTTCCATTAAAGGTGTTAGTGAACCTACTTTGTGGAATAAAAATGTTGTGTACCCACTTTTAAACCATGGGTTTTGGTGCCATGACAAATAGGGGTGTTATGGAACCACAACTTCCACTAGGACGGTTAATATAATTTCCATTAAAGGTGGTTTTGGAAGATCAGTTATGTGGTATGATGATTTAAACTTGATACACTATTTTTGAATGGCCATTTGTTTAAGCTATATGAAAACATAAGTGACATCACATGTATCAATTATTACATACATGACATATCATTATGTATGTTTTGAACGAAAGGTAATGGTAGATGCATGTTGTAATTATTATAATGAGGATTAATGATACATGTCCAATTCGGAGGTGGTATTGATGTAGGTATACCATAATTAATCACAGTGGGGTGTATACTAATTGAAATGTAAAGGAAACATAATGATACATGTTATATCAACAAATGGATCACCACCAGCCATTATAGTGGTGGGAGGGCTTTCCTAGTTGACTATGTCATAGTGTATATATACAAGTCATGACACATATATAAGGTATATATGTGAAACAAATCGCTTCCACTTGGGGGGTGGTTGTTAGGCCAAGTCAAATGGAATGGTTGTGGTACTACCTCCACTATAACACCTTTTGTTTGATTGTGGGGGGTTTAGGAACCACTTCCACTAAAGTTGGTTGTTTTATTACGGGTAGTTGTGGAACCTCTTCCACTAAGATGGCTTGTTCATCCACTAGTGTTGCTAGTGGAACCAATTCCACTAGGGTTTGTTGTTTCACCAATCATAGACGTTAAGTTGTGCAACCATTCCCATTAAATTCAGTCCATTCAATGCAATGTACTACATATGTTAAACTACCAAGGTTCATGTCCATGTTGATGCACATATGAGACTACATGTTACCTTTATATATATAATAATAATTGGGTGGGATGTTGTGTTGGTGGGACTTGCCATAAATATGTAGGTCCGTATATAATAGAAGGCACAAATTGGAACACATGATATATGTAATGACATCTATAATCCGATCAAAACCTATTTGCTATTAGTTATGGTATTTAGTATACAACTTTAGGGCCTCACTTTGCAAACTATATCTTCTAAGGGATGCATGCAACTAAACATGTTGTTCTTGTGATGTAAGAGCTTCCCATTTGTAACACACTAGATGTCATGCATGTTGAACAGAATGTTTTTGATAGCACTCTAAAACATTTATTTGGTGAGTGGGACATAATGGAGGTGCGCAAGGACATGGAGGAAGCACGAATCAAATGACACATGTGGTTACATCAAGACCTTAAGGGTGCAAACTATGTAAAGCCCCAAGCCCCATATGTTTTCACACAAGATGAAAAGATAATTTCTTGATTTTGTTAATGAGGTATGAGCACCAATAGGTTATGTAACTAGTTTCAAAAAACATGTAGGTCCTAACAAGCTTTTCAATATGAAAAGCCATGATCATCATATCATGATACAAATCATACTTCCTAATGGAGTTTGAAACTTGTTACACCATGGGCCAATGAAAGCAATCATTCGCTTTGGTAAGTGTTTTCAAAAGATATGCACCAAAGTGTTGAACCCAAATGATATTGGGGGCTTATGAACTTATGCAGTGGAAACACTATGCATGTTGGAAATGTGGTGGCCACCTTCTTTTTTTAACCTCATGACCCACCTCATAATTCATCTTCTGGATGAATTGGAGATTTGTGGGCCAACTGTAGCAAGGTGGTGCCACCCAATTGAACAACACTTGTATGTTTTGAAAAAATATGTGAGGAACAAGGCTAAGCTTGAAGCTTGCATGGCTTTAGGTTACATGTATGATGAAGCATTGGGGTTTTGTATGAAATATTTTGCACTATACCCACACACAAGATGCTATAATTTGGAATGTGAATTAAGAAGAAGCTAATGCTAGGGAGGTGTTGGTTGGAAGTGGGAAATTGAAGAGGTTATTTACAATAGAAATGGAGTGCATACATGAACATGTTATAACAAATGTTATGGCCACAAAAGCACCGTATAGGTATTATGTTAACCACTATGCATGTCTTTGCAGTTAAGCCAAGTCATGGTTTCTACCCAATGGGCCTAATGGAAGTCATGGACCTATCAAAAGTCCATGTAGGCATTTTTTAAAAGTGCTAGTGAATGACCTAATCATGTAGGTTGAATGTCATGAGGCTTGTGAATGAGATGTTGTTGACCACTAGTTTATATGAGAAGGGAATGGACATAATTGCAATCTCACCATGAACAACAACAAGCAAAATATAGGATGCATGCACGAAAGGGATGTTGAGGGCGTATTGACATTGTTCTCCCCCTTCATTTGCAACAAGATGTACCATCTTTCAGCATTTGGCTACAAGCTCACATGAAAGGCCAATTAGATGTAGGAGTTGTACTAGATCCGAACATGGTGCAATTGTCACGATCCCCTGCCCGTAATGTGTATGTGTATGAAAGCATGTGGGCGTATGAAAATCACTATTGTGTGGACATGGAATTTGGGCCAATGCATTTGACATATGATTTTGGGGTGGCATGCATATTTAGGCAAGCAAGTCGTAGTTCAACCAAGGATGAGAACATGGTAATGGTGAATTTGAATTATGTTAACATCCTCAAGGTTGTTGTGGACTATTTAGGCCTCCTATTGGTTTTGTTTAAATGTTCTTGGATCCTAACAAACACACAAAGTAATGCTACCATATGGCAAGATGAGCATGGGTTTTGGGTGGTGAACTTTGCACACCAGCTCCTTCCAATGGTGGAGCCCTATGTGTTTCCTGCAATTGTGAATCAAGTAAGGGCACCATTAACTTTAGACTAAAAAATGTTACATTTTTTTGTGGTTCACAATTCTTTGATTACAAAGTGTTGGATACAATTAAATTACATGTTGAGGCTGATATCCACTTTTCAATTAATTATGTGCACATCAATTATAGGTTAATGCTCCAAACCCAACTTTATGGAAATGTAGGTGATTTTTGTGTGAGACACAATTAGTGGTGGTGATTGGCGAATGGTGTTGCAAAAGGAACCTTAGGGCAAATGTGTGGTGGTTGAAACTAAAGAACTATTGTTAGGAATGGATATTGGTGGGGTAGAGGGCATCTTGGGGGTGGACATGGGGCATGAACACAATATTGGGCAAGCAAATGGTGGGGAGGGTGGGGAGGAGGTACTTGCTATAGAAGTTGAATGCTTGGATGTTGAATTGTGCATGGGTGAAATAGACTGTGATTTTGAAATGGAAGGTGATGATGAAGAATGATATTGCAATTGAGGTGGGGTGCAACATTTACAATATCATGTACACATGTGGTTTGGTATATGTTCCAAACATGTAACCCTTTTTAAGGTATGACTTGTTGATGCACATCGTATAGTCTAGGTCAACAAAGGGTCATTTGTGTTATCATCCAATGTGTGTTGGTTGGGTGCAAGTAGGCATATGTACCTTTAAACATTTTTCCACATTACACACATGAATGTGTACATCATGAGACATGTGATTTGCACAATATTATAATTAGATGGCAAGGCTAGTAATACAAACTTGGAATATTTTGACTAATTCCATCAATATACGAGGGGCAAGTTGTTGTCCGAACCATAACTTAGACATGTGTTTTTTAAAACTTGATCAAAAGGATTAAATTAAATGGGTTAACATTGAAAGCTTAAGAAGTGCATATTATATTGGAGTGGAATTGGACATAAAGTAAAATTAACACCATGGCCAACATGAATAATATATGCACATGCCATGTTTTAAAATTAGCCTTTAATTTTAAGGTATGACAAATTGATGCACATCATATAATCTAGGTCAACAAAGGGGTATTTGTGTTATCATCTGATGTGTGCTGGTTGGATGCAAGTAGGCATATGTACCTTTAAAAGGTTTTCCACATTACGCACTTGAATGTGTATATCATGGGACATGTGATTTTCCCAATGTCATAATTAGATGACAAGACATTGCATTATGGAGGTGGAATATTTTGATTCAATATACAAGGAGCAATTGTTATTAGAACCATAACTTAGACATCTACTTTTTAAAACTTGATCAAAAGGACTAGATTAAGTGGGTTAGTATTCATGAAAGCCTAGGCATAGGGAGGCTAGTGCCATGTGGTACCATTGGATGGGTAGATTGGATAGTATGTAACAATATTTAAAATGAACACAATAGACATGATTGAAGCAAACTGAGTTATTGTAATGGACATTTATGGGCTATTTTTAAAATTAATGTGTATTCAAACACCTTATAATGAATTTGAATTGGCAATTTCACTTTATGTTGTAATCTATCTCAATGTTGTAGCTTTAAGGCTTGGGTAACTTTGAAATTACCTGGTAGTATTATCATGCATGACACCATGGCCAACATGAATAATATATGCACATATATTCTGGGGTTGTGGTGGAAGTGACCAATAATAATCATGGTGTAGTGGTTTGTAATCTTCATGCCACCAAGAATCCATTATGCCCCAAGTGAGGTGGAGTTGTGTCGGAGATATGATGGAAGTAATCCACCAATAATCACAACCCAATGGTGTCAAATATCCATGCTACCAAGAATCCACTATGCTCCACAGTGGAGTGGAGTTGTAGTGGATCTATGGTGGAAGTTATCCACTAGTAGCCACTGTTTAATGTATTCAGTGAAGGTGTAATGATTCTATTGAAGTCCAATCCACTCATTTCAAATTAGGTGGAAGTGCATAGTGGAAAGGGGATAGGTTCTGTAGTAATGAAGTTATTGCTGAGCAAGAACTACTTTCAAGTCTAATTCAATCCTTGTCTTAGGTGAAAAGGTTTAATAGTGTAGCAAAATTGGTGACAAAACATGCCATTTTAACTGCCATAGTGAGCTTAAATAAGAGTTGGTCTTCTTGTAGGCAAACGATTTGCTTGTTGAACGTGCACCCATGGAATGTTACAAAAGTTGTTCAACATCAAGAGTTCATGAATTCTTCTAAAGAATTTCTTTGGACTTTGTCAATTCACAACAAAAGGTTGAATATGTTGTATCTACAACAAAGGTCTTGGCATGGTGGTATTCTAAGACGCACATGAGTCCAAATTGTAAGGAAGTTGTCAGAAAGTGTTTAGTGCCATCTGTGTATGACATCAAACTTGCCCAATATCCATTGGAAACATAGGTACTTTCAATTCTATCACTATTTGATTCAACTCTCATAGTTTGAATGGTTTAGTTTGTAGGACAAGAACTAGGTGTTATTTTGCATGCTTCAAACTTTTTTTTGAAATGCACATGGGGATCCTACGTTTAAGGTTTTAAGTCTCAACTTTGTTGTGGGTTTAGTCATGTGTTACAGACCTTACTTATCAACACTTTCAAAGAACAAAATTGTTTGTTCATTTTATACTTGAAAGTCTTGAATAATTAAATGACAATCAGTTTTGTGTTGTGAGTATTGAACCACTATTCTATTGTACCTTTTTCTTCTTAATCTTCTTCTCCCATTATTTTGATTCTTTCTCCTTTGCTTTGCCATTGAGATCTTCCAAATTTGATGTTTATGCTCCACAAAAATTATGGTTCTTTTTCCTTGTTCTACCATTGATTTTCTACATGTGGTTTTTTTTTTTTCCACAAATTTGAGTCTGTCTAATGGGGTTAAGGTGTTTAATTAGTTTGTGAAAAGATTCCTATTTGCATAAAGTCATTTATAAAACTTCTTCATCGACACCTTCAAGTTCAACAAAACTGGAACTTGTCAATATTTTTTCGAAATTCTATCTAAATATAGAGTGATAGTCCAACTCTATATTTTGAATATTGAACCACAGTTGTTGTACCTTTTTCTTCTTAATCTTCTTCTTTCATATTCTTTTCATTTCTCCTATGCGCTACCATCAAGATCTTCCAAATTTGATGTTTATGCTCCACAAAGATTGTGGTTCTTCTTCCTTGTTCTACCATTGATCTTTTACATGCGGTTCTTTTTTTTTCCCACAAATTTGAGTATGTCTAGTAGGGTTAAGGTGTTTAATTAGTTTATGAAAAGAACTTTATTTTCATAAACTAATTAAACACTTTCAAGTTCAACAAAATTGGAACTTGTTAATACTTTTTGAAATTCTATGCAAATACAAAATGATAGTCTAGCTTTGTATTCTGAGTATTGAACCACAATTGTTGTACCTTTTTCTTCTTAATCTTCTTCTCCCATATTTTATCCCTTTCTCCTATGCTTTACCATCAAGATCTTCTAAATTTGATGCTTCTTCTCCATGCAAATTATGGTTTTTCTTCCTTATTCTAGCATTGATCTTTTAGATGTCAATGATTTTTGGACTTTGTTCTTTACCCATGAAAGAATAGACCTCGTTTCTCAATCCAGGTTCACTCGAGATGTCTTTTAACATTGCTTTCTAGCTTGTGTACTTGAGAGCTTGCAGTGAAATCCTAGTTACCAATAGGGGCGTAGATTCAAGAAAACATATAGAGTTCATGGTATCCTTAGTATCCAATTCAAGAATTTATTATGTTATAAAGGCATGTTTTGATTCAAATAGAACTACATGTTTGTTCATTTTATACTTGAAAGTCTTCATGAATAATCAAGTGATTGTTAGCTATGTGTTCTGAGTATTGAACCACAGTTCTATTGTAGGTACTTCTTCTTCTTAATATTCTTCTCCCATATTCTCATTCTTTCTCCTTTGCTTTGCCATTGAGATCTTCCAAATTTGATTATTTTGCTCCACAAAGATTGTGGTTCTTCGTTATTCTACCATTGATCTTCTACACATGTGATACTTCTTTTTTTTCACAAATTTGAGTATGTCTTGTTGGGTTAAGGTGTTTAATTAGTTTGTGAGAAAATTTGTATTTGTGTAGAGTCAAATTATAAAACTTGCTCATCAAACTTTCAAGTTCAACAAAACTAGAACTTGTCAATATATATTTGAAACTTTGTGCAAACTCTAGCTCTATATTCAATATATACTTGAAATTCTTGAATTCATGATCATACCATTTTGCTTTCACAAAACACAATTTGGTATCCTACACATGCACAAATCTTCCACTAGCTTAGATTGTCATTAGTACTTCAACTCATATTGTTAATGATTTGTGGATGTTTATGTTCTACTGAAAAAAAAATAGAACTTTTTTTGAATCTAGGTTCATTCTAGCTATCTCTTAACACCATTTCTAGCCTATGTATTTGAGAGCTTGGAATGAAATCTCAACTATCAATATGGGCATAGATTTAAAAAAACATATAGAGCTCATGGTATCCTTAGTATCTAATTCAAAAACTTATTATGTTGTACATACATGCTTTGATTTTAATTTTTTAGATGGAGGTCACATTACTCCACATATTTTTTTCCTTTGACTCTTTTGGGGGCTTTCCAAAGAACAAAAACACCCACCCAACTTTATGTTTTGAGTATTGAACCACAACTATTGTATTTTCTTCTTCTTAATTTTCTTTTACATCTAGATTTTTTCTCCTTTGCTATGTCTTCCAAATTTTATTATTCTTTTTGAAATAGATTGTGATTCTCCAAACTCAATGCGCATTTTTCAATGGGATTATTTGGTGTCTGTTATACATTGGGTCATCATATTAATGAATAAAATATAGCTATTACCTTGCAGGCTCTAGACATTTTTTTTAATACACATGATGAATGTTCAATCCCAAGTTTGTTTATTGTGGATTGCATGATGAATCGACAATTTATAAGCCCAATTTGAGGTCAATTTAATGGGGTTCTTGGGTGTTAATTAACTTGTAGTGAGCTGAATTTGTAAAGTTGACAATAACTTAACACGTATGGTCAAGATTCTATTGGGTGAACTAAAGGATTATAAAAAAAATAGATACGTCAATGAAGTATTTATAATGTGGTTATTTGGTGTTTGTTTCTATTATGGGTCTATATTTGGAATTGTGAATACTTAAGCATGCTCTTGTGGCTTCTTTTTTTCCATGTGCAATGACTTGGCAAAACTTATTCAAATTGAATTTTTTGTTCACAAATAATCTAGGGTCTAAAATTCTATTGTGGTTTATGTTTATAAATTCATTTTCACATAACATTTTCATTTATGAACTTGTTATTGTGATTTGCAAGATGAACAAACAAACAAAGTTTAATGAGAGTAATTTGTCAATGGGGTTTTCTGGTGTTTAATTATGTCTTGGGCTATGATCATAAAGTTTGGGTGTTATTTTGCATGTTCTTTATAATGCACATGCTGAACTTGCCCAATTTGAGATTTTTCAGTTGGTGTCAAGTGTGTAATTTTATTCTTCTTCATGAACTTTACTAACATAGTGCTAAATTTCATGGACATTTGTCATCCCATTATGCCACATTGACTAAAAATGGACTGGAGCTTAATGGTACTTGGAAGTGTGGTCATAATATTCATAGGTGTGATTATAATTAATGACTATGTGTATGATGTAAGGGTGTGACTAAACATTACAAGTTTGATTTGTATAAACATATGGACTGGTCATTGGAATAATGTGGACTATTATTTGTTGGCCAAAAGTTTGATTTATATGTGGGGAGATTGAAGGATTTCAATGGTTTTTTCATGATTAAAAGTTATACTTGGGTGACTAATGTGGGACATCTAGGGATTAGAATGATGGACATGTCAAGGATTGGACTAATTTCTAGTGACTAATGGTTGGACTTTGGGGACTTAGGTGTTTTTAGTGACTATTGGAGCTATTTCAAATGGGTGATTTATGTGGGGCATCTAGGGATTGGAATGATGGATGTGACCAAGGATTAGAGTGACTTCCTAATGATTGATGGCTAAATTTGGTAGATAAGTATGTGGTTTTAGTGACTAAAGGATTCTTTGGGGTAACTCATGTGGCACATCCAAGGATTAGAATGATAGATGTCAAGGACTACCTAGTGAGTTTTTAGTGATTGTTTGTTAAACTTAATGGACTGATCAAAATAGTCACAAAAGACATTTTTAGTCGCTTAAGACAAGTCGAAAAATGGGGTTTTTCTTCTAGTGTATGTGGTTTTAGTGATTGTTGGCACTCATATTTAAACAACATGAGTGACACCCATAACATTAGGGGGCCACAATGGACACAACCACAACTTGGTTCTGACCCAAAAATTAAAAATGTCGTATATATGCATAATTGCAAGACTACAAATGCTTAAAAACACCAATCAAGGAAACAAAATTCTTTGTAAAAACCTATTTACATGATATCCCACTCCAACATAACTACTCTGCAAGAAAATGTCAATCACAATAGGATGAATTTTTTAAAGAAGGAAACATGTTCTTAAATGAAATTTAAACTGCCATGTTTAGTAACAAAATCAAATTTGTGAATTCAAAGGAATGCTTGCAAAGCTCATGCAAAAACTTGACAAACATTTAAATGAAAATACAAGCTAACATGTTCTATGCATTCAAGGCAAAGGTGCAAAAATAAACCTTGTTACAAAAAGATGTTAGATATTTTTCATAACCATTTATCTGTTGTTCTACCAAGTTCAATTGAACAACTACTACTTCCTATTCAGTTGATAGAGGACCTAACCCCATACTCACCCACCAATTAGGATGCATTGGCTCATGACAAAATTCCATTGCACAACATGTTGAATTTTGGAAATGAGAAAATAAACAAAATGGGTGATAAGTATGCCCACAAGATGTAACGACAATGTCATTTGCATGAAACCATTCTTGACATAATGGGCAAGGGGTGTAAGCATGGTCAAGTAGATAAAAAAAGTAGTCCGGCGAAAATGTAGTTTAAAAATGATAGAATTTTTGATATAAACACATGAAAGTAGATTAAAAATTTGAATAAGTAGAATTTGAAAAAACATGGCCCTCCATTTAGTTTATGGTAAGTTGAATACAAAATTTGAAAACTTACATATCATAAATAGAATGAGAAGTAGATTTGAATTTGATTGGGTCAATTTGGTGTTCAAACCTACTTTTACAATAGAAATTTTATGTATTATGATTATAACATGCATAATTTTATAGTATACAAATATTTTTTAAAGGCTTTCATAATTTGAAAGTAGAAAATGTTCAATATTTTATCTACTTTCAACCCATTTTGTAAGTTCAGACACTTCTTGCAAGTAAATGCAATTTTGTAACATCTACTTAAATCTACATGAAAATGTTCATCTTTCAAATTTATAATATTAAATGAAATTTTATCTTCATATTAATCATAAAATAATATTTCTACTTTCAATGCATTAAAAAAAAACAATTATCTATTTGTAATTTTTTGTGACAAGGAACATTTTTTGTCTACTTGACCATGCCTACACCCCAAGCCTTGCCTAATATGAAGCTCCTCTAGTTCTTAGCTTGTTCACTAGGGTGCACGATGGGCAAAGGAAAGGTGCAAACTCCAAACCCTAAGTGCATATGCTCTAATTGGCTTTGGATGGATTCCACAATAACTTGAATCATAACAAGTGCTTGTTCAACCTTAGTAATGTTAAAATCAATATCTTCATATTCTTTACACGTATTGTAGTATGAAGAAGTTCCAAGTTGGGCACATTAATCCAATCCTTTAACTGTTTTGGTATGTAATCCACCTCACGATTAAAGCCATTTAACTTGTCAAGATGTAGCTTAATAGAAGTTTGCAACCCTTCCAACCCCTTGTCCTCATTTGACATACCCATCAAAGTTGCTTGTAAATGTTCTACTTTTGTTTTCTAGGCTAAAAACTTGCCTATTGCATTTTCATCTCCATTTTAGCTTCAACATAGGTTGCATCTATGTCCTCCATTTGAAAACAAAGGTGCTTCACCTTTGCTTCAAGATTGGACTTCTATTGCAAAACATTTGCAATGGATGACTTCATAGCTAGGTGCAAATTCTTTAAGGTGTGCCAAAATCTTGTCACAATGTCACCTGTTTTCTCTTTTTTACCTAGTCTTTTTTTACATGTAAAGACACATTTATGGATGATTATATGGAATCTAGAATTGTAATAGTCTAAAATATAGTCCTTTTGAAAAATTTGAAAACTTTTGATTCATTATTTTTTATGGGGATCAAAATATTGGGTAAAAAAGGACTACAGTAAAGACTAGGCCCTTTTCATCATGTGTGGTACACCTTAAAGGATTTTCACCCAACTACTAACTCCACCTTTTTTAGTTCATGTAACTCCTCGACTCTAGAAACCTTTTATTTGGCAAAACTAGTTGGTCTTCTTCCATGATTTACTGCCACAATCAAGCCATGAAGAGTTTTTCTAGGCTTATGCATGTTCAAAGACCTAGTAGCAACCCCTTCCAACTTCACAACAATATCCATGTCCACTGTTGCAATGTCGGCTTTTGTAATTTGAGTGCCTTTGAGTCCTCTTCGAGCTTTCTCCTTAATAACCTGCAAACCAAGAAAAACCTAATTCATAGGTACAACCTTTTGTTCTGCCACAATTCCTTAGTAGAGTTTGTGTCCAAATTTGTTGTTTGTGATTTTTTCATTAATAAGGTATAATTTGAAATACAATTCTTTAGTTTGCATCTTCACCTCAAGATCAAAATTAGGGTTGTTTGATCTATAACCATTGGCCTTCTTAGGGCCAAACACAGCTACAACCTCATAAAGTGTGATATGCCCATCTTTAATTAGTTTTTTAGACTTTATTCCAAATCTAGGCAATTTCATGACCATAGTCCAATATGTCATGTCATGACCACCACAGTCTACATCTTTTTTTAAAACTTCTTATGAGTTCCGGAGGAGTCTAAGACCATCTTGGCCCAAATAGATAACTTTAAACCCTAAACTTGCAACAAGACCACCAATAACCTTGTTAATGCAAGTATAAGGAACTCGTAACCAACAATTTCCAAAAATCAAAAAACAAATTCTAAGGTAAAAGGTTTTTCTACAAACAAACTAATCCTTCAAAACCTTAAAATATAGTGAACAATATCAAATGTAGGATTGGGGTGAAAGCACACTAGGGTGTCACAATTTTAGCAGATTAGAATCCCTTTCCAAAATCCTTTTTAATGTAATTGAAAACTGGTTTAAAATATGAATATTTACATGATATTGAAAGTGACACTTTTTTCCATTTCCAATTCCAAATCATGATGTTGTAAAACATATAAAAAATATCACAAAAGAAAAATTTTAAAAACAATTATTTTTAAATGCTTGAAAGGGCTTTTAAAATAATTACAATTTTTGAGATGCTAAAAAGTCCATAACATAATAAATTAAAATCACATTCCATTCATTCAATGGATCTTTAATTTTTAAAAGATATTTCATTTAATATCCCAAAGTTTCAAACACATAAAACTAACATATTGTAAGATAAAAGTCCATATCCATGAGTTTTGTAGGTGTGACAAAAAGTGTGGGCAAAATTCAAAAGTCCATTACTTATTGGCTATCCATGATTTGATTTAATTTTTTCATTCTTGGAAGGTTGATTATGATAGCTTTAGATAAGTGAGTCTCCTTTCTTTTTATTTCAATGAATTTTATTTTATTTATTTTCTTGTCTGTAAGGAATATAAGAAAAACTACCATTGTGACATCCAAGGTCATTGTAATGTGCAAACACCCATTGAACTCCACAAAGTTAAAGCAAACCCACTTGGATTTGCCTTGACTTGTATGATTCTACATGTGTTGAAAAGAATCGATGAAAAGTAGTTATACACACCTTCCACCAAAAAAACTAATGGGTTTCTTCTTCAACCACAAAGAAACAAACACTTTGTCTTTGTAAACAGAATTTTGTGTTAGCACTAGTGTGTGCAAAGGATATTGAACTATGTTATGACCAGAACTGTATGCACAAAGATGTTTTTCGTAATTTTGTTATTAAACAAATTATTCACAATTTTTTTTCAATATTCATAATTAGTATTCTATAATTGATTCTTATTCATTGTTGGCATTGGTGTGCCTTGTGTGAAATTTTGATAATTATGTTTGTAATTGACAAATTTTTTTGAACCTTCCATTATTGGCTTTTAAAATCAGTAATATATTATGTTGCACCTAGTGGCCATTAAGAAAATTGGTATATAAAATTTGATTAAACTACTAAGGTTTTTTTAAAAACTATGAGCAACAACTTCAAATTTGTAGACATTGTAGCCATTTTTGGATTGGCATGGTGGCCTTTCTTTCAATTTCAAAGATTTGGGTTTTGTTTGGTCACTAATGGGAGCACTAACACATGGCTTTCATTATTAATAATATATTATTATTACTATATATATCACTTGGTAACCAATAAGTGGAATACTCTTCTCATAGTAAATAGAATTCAAATCTACTAATGTATTTGTTTTAATATGAGCATGATCTTTGGATCCATAAAGATTATTGCCATTGTTGGATTGGCATGGTGTCCCTAGTTTAAAACTCAAATAATTGAGTTTTTCATTGTCATTAATGGGAGCATTAACCCGTGGTTTAAAATAATTCTTAAAAACTATTGACATGTGTGTTATAGAGTTGAGAATTATAATAGTGTCATCTTACAATTATAGCCCAAAAGTGGATAAAGACAACCCAAGTTGAAGGGTTTAATCATCTTAGATGGATTAAAAATGTGTTGTAAGTGTCCCATCAAATTGCTATGAATTCTTTTGAAATGTCATCATTTTTGGAGCATTTGTTAGGCTTTTGGTTTTTTCGCACATGTTATATATCCACCTTCATTTCCCTCTTTCATTAAACATAATATGTACATGTTGATGTTATTTTTTGGAAATTATTGGTGGCATTCTCATGTTTACTTAGTAATAAATTTACTAAAGCATGTATTTAAATGACATTCATGTATAAAATGATCACAAACTTGTCAAATCACATTGCCACTAGGTGGAGTTAATCCCAAGGTTATGCACTCTAAGGTGACTCAATTTCGGTGGATGCTCCATTCCCTAAAAATCCATACAATGCTATTAAAATGATAATCTATTTTGATATCATTAATTTAGTGAGGAATTACATGGTGGTTAATGAACTAAAAAGCACATATGAAAATAAGCCATTCTAAACAAGTTTTTAATGTACATGTTAAAAATTGAAATCCACCCAAAAATGATTATGATATGGACTTATGAAAGTATGGCTCATTTTCGACCATTCAAAAGTCCATAACTTTTTTTTGGTTAATTTTTTTCTAGCAACTTTTTTACACATATGTTCTTTTTGTTTTAAAATACCATATATTGAATCTTTATAATATATCCCAAATAAAGTTCATACAAAAATATGCATGTATATAGAGACATAAACAACAAACTAATCTATTTTTTATCTTCAAAAGTTTTTTATTATATATTTGGTGTATATATGTTGTAAGTTCTTTTATAGATGTCTTATTCTTTAAGTTGAAAATTTAAATCTAGCCACAAATTTGGAAAATTATTGTTTTATGCCATGTTAATAGCATGTAAATGCATGCCACTTTGCAAAAAAACTAGATTACGACGCAAAAAGTGAGCCACCCTACTTTGCAACCACCCCCCATCCACCAAGTTGTCTAAAAATTTAGTCCTAAATTAAGTAAAAATGTGTTAAAATCTACACACTTTGAAATTTTCATATTTATTCAATAATGATTGACATAAAACATGTGATCTATTGGGGCAATTATATATATTTTAATAACAAGTTGCAAAAGATTTCATTCAAAAAAAAAACCATATGAAAAATTGAAAAAGGACTAAAAAGGATTCACATTCCTTTTGTAAAGTAATCCCAAAGGTTCGTTTGTGTGTATTTGCACCCAATTGGAAGTTTAACTACTAGATTCCACAAGCAAAAAAAGTTCATCATGCAACAAATCATTTTAATTGACATGATTATCAAAATTTAATGTATTATATGTGGGTAACTTCATTAGCCACATCAATGTTGCTTTAGCTTAATTACCATGCATATCATCAATTGTTATGGTGTTGTTCATGGTTGTATTTTTCCTAGCAAGAAATGTGAATGCAATTGAATTAATGTCTACCCATTGCACGGGTTTGCTAAGTTGCATTTCCACCTTCCTTGCTAATAGTCTTGGTACAACTTTACATTATTGTGTGTTCCTTTCTTGCAAGGCACCCACCATTGAACATGCACCATTTTCTAATGCTCATCATTCCCATCCTTGACAACATCATTGTACACCCTTCCCATCCATACTATAGGTACCATGTAGGATCAAATGGGTGAGCAAAAATAAAATCTCTTTCATTCAAATCTTCATAGGGAATGTATGTCATTGTCATCAAAGATGGTTTCATGTTTTAAGGCCCACAAATATATGAAAGGATAATTGGATCTTCTTGATTTTCAAGGATAGGTGGAATTGGAAAAATTAATTGCACATGATTAGCCTTCCAATTGCTAGATGGCCCAAAACGCTCCATTAATATGGAACTTTTCTTTGGAAGTGGTTTCCCAATATTCAATATAAAAACCCATGGCCTTTGCATACATATCATCTTTCACAATGTTCAACTTTCAAAACTCCAAATACTTTGAAATTCCACTATTGATGAATTTTTCCTTCTCTATCGACAATTGATTTTGAAATGACATTATCTCAAACAAAACAAAATGGAACAATCTTTGGAATTCCACTTAGTAGCTTGGGGCAACCTTGATTAAAACCAATCCAACAATAATCTAAACCAATCAATCCAAAAAAAAAAAAGGTTATTGCATTTAGACTTGGTTTAAGGAAATAAAATAGTAATCATATTCCCTATTATGATAATCACAAATATGTAATGTCAAATAAATAATTTGTCATCCAAATATAACCATGGATAAAAAAATTTTAGTCCCACCAATTATCATTAGGTGTCAAAGTCCTTGATATTCTACCAAATTAACTGATTAATGAGTTCAAATGCACATGACAAGTCAACCCATTTGGGTAGAACTAGGTTGGGGGTTCACTAAATTGATGTTTGGGCTTTATAAATTTGTCTTTCATTCAATTATAAATTTATCTGATATTATCTAAGAAAAACGCATAAATTGCAAAAATTAAAATTCAAGGAACCATGTGTATATCTTTGGTATAGAGCATGCTTTCATTTAAGATTGCACAAGTAATTTGTTCAAGAGATTTTCCTTTAAGCATTTGAAATGAATAAATTATGACACAATTGCTTAACTCTCATTTTTTGTCATCTTCCATTTGATCTTGTGATTCTTACATGGTCAATTGTTTTGGAAAAACCCCATTTGTGATATGAAAATGATCAAACTTTTCACACATGGTTCAAAATGTTATAAATTTCATACATGTTATAAATCAATCATTTTTCAAATATATGTGCTTTCTAATACAATCTTACAAATATTATTTTTGCACAAATATATTCTAAAATACGAGTTTTTCAACAATTGACTTCTTTATGTTTTGGGTTGTACCATAATCTGTAAAAGCATTTTGAAAGTTCTTTTTATATTGACATGGTTGAAATTTGAAAATACCAAGTCTCAAAAGAAAAAACAATACTTGTGACAACATAAGTGCGTCCCCCATATTGAGCTTTCATGCTTGAGGACCAAGACTTATGCATCAAGGTCAACAAATATGTAGGTACAGTCTTAAGAAGTTAAAACCCATATTTTCTATGTACTCAAAATAACATGTATGAATACACATGTATTTCAGTATTTCAAACACTGAACTTGACTTGAACCCTACAATGTGCCAACTGGATGCATTTTTTGGCTTGTCGATGGCCCATGAGTGTTGAAGGGACTTTTTTGTGTATGTGAAGCTCATATACATTTATATATTTATCAATGTAAGTTTTACATTTGTGTTCCCCATGTGTTTTGTGCATTGTTCATTTCAAGCCCATACATACTCCTCACATTCGGTGACTTTGCTACATTGCTTTGGATTCAAGTAGCTGACATTCTGAACAATTGACAGATGGTCTAGCCATTTGACAGCTTTCATGCAGCTACCATTCACTGGATTCTTCGCAGACTATACATCTTCAATCCCGATATTCCACCAGTTTGTAGTTTATAACTGTGTAATTCCAATTTTGTACTGGTTTGAGTGTTCTTTTCAGACACTTTTTTCAAACTTTGTCCTATCTGCTCCTTCCACTTTTGCTGGGGTTGGTTTCACTTGTAATGGGGGTCGACTGTGGAGAACATGCTTGGGATGTAAATCGACGGTGAGGAAAACTGGTTATGCTCTAGAATGGGCTCAGATACAACCCATTACCAGCTAAGAAAATGACACACCCCTTGTTTTTTTGTTCTTTCAAGTGTTGAACCTTGGCTGATTCTTTAATTCTATAAAGAAACTATGGTTTCAATGAAAGATGAATTGGAATTGTCTCAGTTTTTGGTTTTGGTTTATATCTTTAAATCATGTGCAAATTAGAAGGGTCCAGTTTCAATTGTACTTTTTTTTCCCCATAAGATGGTTTTGGTTCCAGTTCTGAAAATCAGTCCTAGTTTTGATCTGGAGCTCTTACCAATTGGAATCAGAATTGACAATTGATTGCTGGTTAACCATCAATTCTGGCCCCTGTTACGTTTTTAAGAATGTAATGGTTCTAGTTTCACACATCAACATAGAACTGAGAATCTGATTTTAGATCCAGCTCTTCAGAAAATAAATTTCAGTTTTGGTTATGGTTCCAATCTTGAAAATCAGTCCCAGTTTTGATACACTTTTTCCTAACCAAAACTGCAGTGTTTACCCACCAAAGCATGTACACATCATTGTTGGGTGGTTTTTGACTTTTTAGAGTAACCTTTGATTTCAGTTTTGAATTGAGCATAAATAATGATTTTGGGTCCAGGGGAATATTAAGAACAAATTTATTTTATTTTGAACGATTAAATATGGACAATTGATCAATTAATCATAAATTGGTCAAGGATTCAAAAAAAAAATTTATACAAGATCCAATAATTATTGGATTTTTAAAAATATATATTTTCTTAGTATTTCAATAATGGGAACACAATAATACACCATAGTTACAATATATTTAGCTTTCTAAAAATCTAAATTTGTCCTTTGCAATCATTTTAAAAATTAGACACTCCTTATTGAACCCCAACAATGAATGACCTCATAAACTTTTGAAAATAAACACACATGCCAAGAAAACCATGCTACAAACATTAGAAATTGTATTAAGAAGTTTTTTAAAAAAATCATTGCAATATATTGGATCAGACAGACCTTCAATTGACCCCAAATTTTTTTTAAAAAAAACCTTGTCACATGCTTTGTGCTCTTATATCTCTCAAGTTCACAGACCATGAAAACCTCAACCAATAGAGAATCCTGGAACCCCAAGACCATAAAAATCATTAACCTTCACAAATACAAAATCCCAGAACCCAAAAGATCACAGAAACCATAGTGATAGTGATGGGCATGAGATAGTTCACTCAAAAGCCTAACCCCTGTGCCCTAACAAAAACCGGAACCAATATTCTAAAGAAAATTGAGTTCAATTCTATATCAAACCCTATGTAGAACTGACCCTTCAAGTCTGGGTATTTGAAAACTAAAACTGACCTATCGAGTTTGGTTCTCCCCTTGCCCAAATAGAAACCGGATGGTAGGTTCCTAGCCCGGTGCCCATTACCTGCAACTTTGGTGGGTCTGGTTCTTCCTGGGTTCTGATTCAAGTCCTTTGAAACAGAACTGGACTTAACGATTATTACCCACCAAAGTGGGTACCCACCCAACACTGGTACACACACAAATTCGATCATTCCTACGTTGAACAGGCAGGAACTTATTGGTTCCACTTTTGGTTTTCCGAGTTCCCACTTGTGATGTAAATCAACAGTGTGGAACACTGGTTCCACTCTGAAAGTGGCCTGTGTAGGACCAGTTATGAGGTAGTGCAATAATATAGCCCCACCAAGCTGGACAAATTCCTAGATGGATCATGCCTGGCAGATTTGAAGTGTAACTGGAAGCATCTCCAGCAGTGCTCAGTATGTGACCCTGCAAAAATATTTCTCACATCCAAGTTTAGTGATTTATTTTTTTTGCAATTACGCCCCTAAACTAAAATGAGGACTGAAAATAGGTGGGAGACTAGGAATAGCAACCCACCTGGATCATTCAAACTATCTGACCAATCAACAGCAGGTGTTATGCTTTGCTCTATAACCTTTTACCAGCCTCAGCAAACTATGCAAAAATGACCCAAACTTGTATGGTGTAACTTTTCTTCATGTCCAATTTTAATTTGTTGAGTCACATACTGAGCACCAATGGAGCTGCTAGACATTGCCTGGTATTCAAGGAAGCATGTCTTCATACATTAGCGGTTCCAAAAATTTGGATGGTTCCCAGATACGTGGGGGTCGATTGACTTAGGGCGCCATGCCGAGTTGGCTAATAAGTTCCTCCAAGATGTTGTGGCAACACGTCATTCAAAATATAATTTAATAATTTGTACGCAGTCGTATTTCAACGCCGGCAGGTCTTGAAGCTCGATTTCAAGCCTCTACCTCCTTTGATCTAGCACTGACGTATATTTTGGTGATTAGCATCCCGACTTGCCTCTAGTCCCTTTGATCTAGCACTGACGTGTAATTTAGTGATCAGCATCCCGTTATTCAACAAAGAAGACTTTACTTTCTCGGTGACCAACTGTCTGATGACGAGCACCTCCCAGCAAACTCGACGTCGTTGCAATGCGAGAGCCTTTGAATAATGCATAACCGCGATGGTCATATTATTCCTTTTCTTTTGTAACATCTGATTGACATGCGAATAGCCAAGACTTGGCGTGCAAGGGAGGTTAATTAATTTGGGAGTCGGCGATGTCGGGAAGTCTGGAGGTCAAAAAAAAAGTGCATTCGCATGAGGATGAAGGATCAGGCTGCTTCTTTGCAGTGGTCGAAAATTGAAGACCCGACCGCCCCTCGGCCCAGGGCGATCATGCCTATAAAATGTCGCACCAGTCGATGCTTAGTGCATGAAGCAGCTTGATTGTATTCCATACGTCCCGAATTTCTCTGCAAGTTGTAATACCTCGTGCATATCCATCAGACTTCACATTGCGATTAGACACTTTCAGGATTGGACAATCAATTGAATAGCATTCGCTGTTGCTCTACTTGGATCTGGTGGATCTCTCTGTTGCTCTTGAATAGCATTTGCTGTTGCTCTACTAGGATAGTGGATCTCTCTGTTGATCTCTTTGGCGAATGCTTTAATCTAGCAACTTAGATAATTTCTATGACAACATTCATGGCTCCGAGGCTCTTCTCGGTGATAGGAACAGTGTGTTTCATGATCTTGGCACTGTTGGACGCAACACAACTGCAGGGCGTAACTGCGATGAGGTTACTTTTACCAGGAAACCACGACGCGCCAGTCATCATCGATACGGGTGACCTTAAACCAGATTTCATGCTCGACATATTCACGGACTGCCAACAAGATGAATCAGGCTGTTCTCGTAATCACGAAAACTTTCGAAGATTTGAAGGTGCAATTCCTGCAGCACGTCCTCCTATAAGCAACGTTCAAACAACAAAAGTCGGGGGTGAGAACTCCTCTAATAACCTCCTCCACGGCCGTCCTTTCAAATTTCACGCTCAAAGGGCAGACAGGGGAACTCCAGTGCCGCCACCACCAAACGGCAACCCTGGTCAAGACTAGTCAATAAGCCACTAGTGCGTTAATCCTAGTCTTGTCTTTTGCAACTTGCGACGTCGAAACTTCGATACTGATTCTGATGAAGTTGCTACTAGAATTGGCACACATAACACTTTCGACACTTGCAATACTCCGCCGGATTGGTTTCGCGGCCAACAACTGAATCAGCTCAAGTTCTAGCAATAGTAGATCAGTGGCACTCACTACGGTGCCTACAACTTAGATGCACTAAGTCCCACAATACAAGCAACGCTGCATCAAACCTGTTTGAATATGAAAAATCAGTTCTTAGCAATACATTAAGGAAATGAAAATCTAGAATTTCTCGGGTTGTTAGCGGAAGTTCCCCAATTCTTGACTGTCAGCTAGCATTTGATGGCCTCTGAAAGTGCTAGTGTTGGAAGTACCAAACGAAATTCTGTTGTTCTAGTGCCGTCCTATACGGATGGGATTTCAAAGGAGTGAACCTCATGATCGCCTTGTGAAAAATCAAAGTTTGAAGCTTTGCTAATTTCTTTTCAGTTCATATGTTCACAAATCTTAAACCCATTCTAAACCCTGTAAAATTATCAGATTGCTTGATGTGCTTCTTCTTCGTCTCCGTCTTGAGTCAATCGTTAGAACATGGTGGACTTTAGAATCAGCTGGAGGGTTGCAGTCTGATCAGGATTTCATTGTGATTAAAAGCACTAATTCGTGACTGAAGTAATAGTTATATTAGCCCATGATTAAGCATGATCAACAGAACTTTGACAAGGTCCATCCCCTCCCCAAGGTCTTAAAAAACAGGCTCAAATGGAAGAATTCGCTGCAAGCCTCACAGGTCCTCCTAATGCATCATTTCAAGGAAACCATCGGCAAGGTCGATTTTGGAGCACACAGCCATGTACTTAGCCAACTAGGGCTTCGCTTTGCTTGTTTCACTCAACCATTTTCGCACATTTTATCAAATACATTTCTTTTTCCATCACAATTCTTTTGGGGGTAAAAATGGAATTCTTCTTTTCTTTTTCAACACCGTCTCTTCAATGAGCAGAAACCAAAAGCTCCCAACACAAAAAATTGTGATCAAACTGAAGCAATATAATTTAGTCTTCCCCCAACACCCCTCCTCATGTTTGAAAATACTTATCGCAAGATTGAAAACTGACTGGAACTACTGAACAACATGAAACCGCACTGTTTTTAGTTTCCAAAACCTCTGTGCTTTTCCATGTGACATAGAAATAGTTGTCTCATTTGTAAGCTTTTTGCCTTCTCTCTCTTCTGTGGGCATGAAAGGTTTCCTTTCTTGGAAATTGTGACACATGGTACTATGTATAATACTTAATGTCATTCCTAAGATGATAGGAATTAAAGAGAGGAGTATGGAAATTTGTTAGACAAATTTGTATGTAGATCAAAGGCCATTGTTTTTATTTGCAGAATTAAGAATTGGTCCACAAGTTCATCGCCCTTATGGAAGGGGATCCAAAAACTTGTAAGCTGGGTGTTGAAGACATATATGTTAAGATTCCCCCCAAAAGAGAAGCGCATCTATGCTTGCAATAAAAAGCTGTTCAAGCACGGTTCCATTTTGCTACACAATATACAAAGCATTCCATGCAAGTATTAATAATGGTTCTTGTTACAATCTTATTATATTAAATATTGATTTCCACTGTTTCATATTAAGTTTTAACAAATCTCATTCACTTCACAAATAATAGGGCTTGGGGTCCATTAACAATTAGGTTCAAAAAAAGAAAAAAAAACTGTAGAACTTTTTAGAGATTATGTTTTATAATCAATATTTACATGAAATAAATTAAAATTAAAAAATTGAATAATTTAAAATAAAATAATTTGTGTGATGAAGATAATTTTTCACATGCATATATAATTGTGCATCAATAGTGGGTGTCAAACATGTGCTTATGTCAACAAAGATTAGTGCTAGTAGCTGAAGTGGAAATTAGCATCAATTGTTACTTGTTAAGATAGTTGACTTAAACGTTTGTTGATGAGAATAGTGCTGATCCGAAAAATGACCTCAAGGTCCCTTTTTCAGATTAACATTGATTGTTTGAAGTGTCTCTTCACACTTTACCCCCACACTGCACCTTTTTGACATAACCATATGGTCAGCAGGTGACGTATACAAATGGCATCAAAGTTTAACAAAGGATGTTGATTTTCTTTCATTGATTTTCACATTAGCATTGATGATAATAAGTGATGATTTTAAAGACATGAGCTAAGGTTTGACACCCATTAATATTTGGTTTACAAGTAGAAATGTAAAAAATTCAAAATGAGTTTCTAAAATCATTTATAACATGTTTTTCCACATGATTATGTTTTGCAGATGTAATCTATGTTTAAAGTTAGAAATTTTGAATCTAATGAATTAAACAACTAGCCCAATGATTTTTTTAAAAATAATTTCCCTCATAGTCCTTGCTTCAAAATTTCAACACTTTGAAACTATCATATGATTGTTTTTTTCGTCATGTTGACTTAATGAACATGATGTAAAAAAAAAAATGTTTTTCTTGTATCAAATGGTTAAAATCAACTACATTATTTATGCATTCCTTTTATGAAAACTATATTATGAACAACTTATCATAATTTAATTGAAGACTCATTTGAAAAAAAATTCCTAACATTCAATAATTAATAAATTAAAAAATATATATTCTTAAGATTATAAATATAAAAACACAACAATACACCATAGTTGTAATATATTGAACATTATAAAATTTAATTTAAAATTATCTTTTATAATCCTTTTTCAGTTAGACATTCCTTTTTGGACCATAGTTTCCCTTGGGGGATTTATAAGGGGTTGGGGATGAAATCTAAACTCAAACATATTAAGGTTATTTTACATATAGCTTTAGTGTGTTTAGCTATCTTCCTAGATAACTTGAACTTGAGGATCCTGATTTAATTTTCAACCCAATATTTAAAGTGCTTAAAATCAACCAAAAAAATTCTGGAAACTTTTTTAACAGTGGTTTCGTTTGCACTAGCTGGAAGTTATTTTAAATGGTGACAAATAAGTGTGTTTGGGGTTTTTCTTCACCAAATCTCAATTTTTAAAAAAACAAATCACCAGATTTTGGTATCAACTATCTACTAACTATGGGTAGCATACAATATAGCTCAAGACTTTTTTTTTTACTTTCATCTTTTGTTTATACCTTGATTTGGTTTTAAATCATCTCGACTTCTGCTACATCACAAAATTGAAAGAAGAAAACAAGAAAAAAAACATAGGAACTCTTTCACCATGATCTAGTGTAACAGAAAAGTATGGATGGAAGGTCTTTAGGGTTACTGTTTGGACAGGCAAATCTCCATCAGACTCATGGCGCCAGAAACTGTCCACTGTTTTGTCGTTTTGTTCTTCACAGAGAGGTTTCCCTGGAAGAAGCTTTGATGTGCTGATAAGCTTGTTTTTAAGTTTATGTGAAAGTTTAGGGATTAGCATAATGATCGTTGTTTTACTCTTGTATGGAGGGGAATGGTTCGAGGTATGGAGCAAGGGAGTAGCGCAACTACAAAGGGGCGGTGTTTTGGAAGCTAAGTATTCTGGCTGGTGTTGTGTGATTTTGTATGTAGAGATTGATGCAGAATTTGGACTTGTGCTTGAGGGAGGAATGCCCGAAATTAGTAGGTTGTGACTATCTTTCTGGAGGATTATCTTGCTTTTCCGCTGCGCAGTTGACCTCTTAGAAAGAATATGTGTGGATTCATGGAAATAAGTCTATGATCAGGGGAATGATGAGTGATCTAGGGATTTCGTGAGCGACCAATTGGCAAAGGAGCATGTTTGAGTGATTATTGTTGTGGGGATGTTGAGTGTTTTGGAATATGGAAGAGAGTACCCAACAGCCTGGGACCTCCGAATGTGTGCTTACACCACTTAATTGGGTTCTGTAGAATTTTTCTGGTTGGTGTCAAGCAACATTTGTCAAACTTCCTGAGTTTGTATTGCAAAGTGAATGGGGACATCAGCATTCCAAGTTGGGCTTTATGTGCTGTCAGAAGTTTTAGTGTGTTGTCTACAAGGAAATTATTGGCAGTTGCGGGTATGGGAATGGCTTGAGTGACATTGGGTTAAGCTGTAATAGCTGTTTATTGATTGATTGTACTGATGTTGAGAGAAGTTCCAGATATGCCGGTTTGGTCAGTTGAAGCTCAAGAGAGTGAAACCGGAGTGGTCTGACCCCTGTAGACATATTTTCAGTTATCTGACAACATGGGATAGCTAGTCTTCCTGAACATATAACAGTGGAAAAGCTGGATAAATTATGGATTTCATGAATCTTGTTTATACAGCTGATGCTGGAATTTGATGTATGTTAAATGTGTTCTTAGGGAGTTTATCTAGCCCCTTTTTTTTTGGTTACACTAGTACAAGTGTTTGTACTAGTTTGCCCAGGGCAATTCCAGAGTTCCAAATACGTATCTGAATTCACACAGTGTATCTGCACGAAGTCAGCACTTCTGTTCTTGTGACCACTTTCTATGTCGAGTGACAAATTGTATTTCATAAGCGACAAAGATTCCGTCCTTACCTTCTACGGAATTTTCTGATGCATTGATGAACTTCAGAAGAAACTACCGAGTGCTAATTGTGCTCCTTTGACATTGATCCGGAGCAGGCAATAGATCAATGATTTGACGTGACTGTCACAACAAACTTTCCTTTCTTGGCATTTCCTGTGGGGAAAATGAATGGAAACCTCTACCAAATTGAAGTTGAATTAACAAAATACAGGGTAAACTCTCCAAAGACATTGTGAGACCAATATTTCAATGTTTTATTCTGATTTTTCCACTGGGAAATAAGGGGGATCTTTGTGTTTTCCCATTGTCAAACAAGCCATTTCATGTTTGCATAGGGGAAATCCAAGTTTTTCTTGATGGTCCCACAGGAAATCCTAAAAAATGCTTGTTGTGTGTTGTTGCTGTTGACTTTGTTGCATCATCGTGTACAAGTCAAATTTACAAAAGAACTGCCAATAGCTTGTCAGTCAGGTCAGTTGCTGTGTTCCAGAAAAAGATTAAAAAAAGAGAGATTGATGAAGTTGCAGAGAAATCTCCACAACAACAATTAAAGGTAACACGACAATGAGTGTAGATTAAAAAAAGGGAAAAACAAAAAAGAACAGAGAAGAGCGCGTGAGGGTGAGGTTGAAGATCAGACAGGTTCTTGTCCAGGAATAGAAGACCGGCTTAGAAGAGCCTGCAACAGATGCGAACTGTGAACAACGACGTAAGGAAAAGCTGCACGACCAGATTCACCAAGTTGAATAGTAAGCTGATACATATCCAACCTCGCAGGAAAATGTCAACTGGTGGCAGGGGTCTGGTCAATATGCGTCATTCGAGACTTTTGTCAGGGACGCCTCTTTCATTTCTTCTGTGATATTTCGACTTTAGTGGAGGCTATGGAGTCGCGGTTAGATTTCAAGAACCCTGAAGAGATTATTCCGGCGTTCAGTTTCGGATTCCGCGAAACCAGACGATGCGGTCGACGTACATTTAGTCCGTACAGGCGATGCAGAATCGGCTTTCATAGCCATGTAACTGAAGACCTACAATTCCAAGCCGGTTTTCATGATGCCATCGCAGCCCCGAACCCCCAGCCAGTAATCTATGTCGAATAGCAAAAGTTCCCGACAATTCCTCCGTCAGCCGCAATGAACCGAAAGGTATTGATTACGGTTTGCAACGGCGAATTCATATCGTTACTACCAGAATTTTTGAGGGAAAACAGGGTAGCGAAGGTTTTGTGGTCGGTCTGCGGCTGATCAGATGCATTACACTGGCTAGTACCCCGAGAGTATGCAATACTGCCCGAAACACCTGAGTTTTGAGGCAGTTCATGCTTTCCACACTTAGGGCGCGACTCCCTACTAGCCTCTGATCGCCAAAGACTAGTTTTTCGTCATTCATTTGTGCATTCCAACTAGTCGCACAAACTCGGAAGTAATATTTCATCAACATACAAAAGCATTCGTGCCCACCGAAACTCCCGCTTTTGCTTTTTGATGTTCCGTCCCCAGTCATAGCTGCCAGTACTATCGCATTCCCTGCTATTCACTGTGGTCCCAACGCTAGAGTAGTCCATGAAAGATTGACAAGGAAAGTGACCGCGAATGTCTATTATTAGGCCTCTGATTTTCGCAAACCGGTACTCTGCCACCTCTATCGCTCAGCTCGTCGTTTGGTTGAGTTCCTACTACGTACTGGTTTCGGCTTCACTGAAACTCGTGTGCCCTCCAGAACGCCTTCCTTCAACTTCGACAGGCGTATTGCTCGTGTGAACTTCTCCGAGGATCTGCTACACTAGTCCATCATCCTCCGCTTCTGTTCTCAGTCATAGGCTCGCTAGGAGCCGGAATCGGGCAAAACAGCGGTGAGGCTACAGCATTGGCAAGACCTGCCGATTAGGTCTACAGAGTTCTGCACAAATGCTGACCGGCAGATTCATCACGACAATATTAGTCTATTCCAGATGAGAATAAGACCAGAATAAGACTGCTGCTATAATGCATTAAATATGAGTTCTGTGTAGGGTAAAGCCCAAGGGTGTGTGAGCTGAGAGCCAAATGCAAGCCCAATTTATGGGTCAAGCGCTTCCATGGGCTTTACTGGAATAAGGACGTGCACAAAGCAAACTTGAACAAATGCCCCAATTTCAGTAAAGACCATGGTGGAGGGCTTTAGCAAGTGTAAAGATCTGCGTTCTTTAAAAGAAATCTTGTGATATCCATATCATGGAAAAAAGGATGCAGGGCACTTCAAAACTCTGGAACGCTTGCTGAAGTGAGCATTCCATTTCTTCAAATGCCCCCTAAACAATGGAGGGAAAAAATACATTTCATAAGGTGTGGCTGTTTACACTAAAAAATCTGTACAAGACTTTATGTTTTACAAAATACTCAACATGAAACAATCCCTAGCTTTGGGGGAGTCTGTAATGTGTATATGGAACTGGACTCAGTTTTTGAACCGGGCCCAGAGGTTCTTGAACTAGAAAAAAAATTGTGCCAAAATTGAAACTGCTAGGTTTAAAAATGTGAAGACCTCAGTGTCTTTTGGGTGTTTTCTATTCACCAAATTTAGCAAAAGCTTTTTAAAGAATCCCATCCAGTGTGTTTGCTATTGAAGTATGATGATGGCTAAGACTTATGGTGTACATACATGTCAGTTAACAAGAAGTTGGCCGCTCTAATATGGATGAGGGATGAACAGTGGTGAAATTGGACAGTCGAGACGAGTGGAAGGCTGAAATTTTGAGGCTGTGGCATGCAGTAGCAACAAAAATAAGAGAACACATAGGGACATAGTTGGAATTTTGAAAGGTTCAAGGTGTCTTCGGTCTTGGTACCTGCCTGACTATATATCCTTACTGTCACTGGATCATAAAGGTCAGTCTGGTACTGGTATTAGGTGCAAGGCTGATTCTTGCCTCCTACATGACAGGTATAAACTTGGTATTGGTAGTGATAGTCATATACCTGGTATTGCCTCAGGTCATACCTGACTGGTATGTTCTTCAATACTAGTACTCATACTGGTACTATATACCCAGATTGTGTATACCCTATATATTGGTACAACACTGATTTACTCACTCACATTTTCAGTGAGGTTGATTATGTGTTTCTAGGTTGGAAGTGATCAATCAAGGATTTTCACAATTTTTCAACATGGAATATCTGATTTCAACCTATACAAAAGATTTTGTTATGAAATTGAAAATTTTGTATTATATTTTGCTCAGCATTTGGCTAAATCTTCTTGCAGATGATCACATATTTGGCTACCTCACATGATTGAATGTATATATAATTTTTAAAAACACATTCTTTTTGAGGCACAAAAACAGAAAATGTCCTTTCATTGAATGTGTGAATGAGTTTTGACTAAAGAGGGAATTAGGAGAATTAGTACTGAACCAGCACTATAGACAATCAAGCAAATCCTCTTCAAGGCAAGTTCAGTAAAGGATTTTGCTTGATTGGGTGCAGGTGCAGCTAACCACTTCTACAGTATCTAAGGGAAAGGATCACTTGGACTGCATAAGGAAAGGGAAGTTGCCAATTGAGACTTTCAACTGTATCCGGTGACCCTAGTACAGCTCATGCACCTATTACGAATTATGACTCTTTTCATTGGCACAGTTCTCAGCCCCTTTGGAGACTTGAGATGTACTTAGTTGATTCCTCCCACCATCCAACCCCACCGAATTAAAAATTCTTGTGTATTTGACTTGAAGCCCTTTGGAGCAAAATATACATGTTCCCCTATGAAAAGATTCAAACTTTATAGGTACCATGGCCAGACTGCACCTGCAGCCAACACGGGATGGGATGACCTGTGGATAGGAAACACTTTTTCATTTTATCCCTGTTCAATTGCTGACCATGTTGGTTAGATATGTACTAACCATCCATATGCATCTACCTACTTAATAGTCACCAACTGCCATAGCTCATACCTACCTACCTAATTTTCACATGCATCTACTAAGTATTCATCAAGTGTCATAGCTTACTAGGTATTTACTTAAATATTACAACAAAATGTGTCCTTGTACGCCAAGTGATTTCACTAGATTTTGAGTGAATTCACTAATCTTAGAAAACAGGGATTAGTTGAAAAATGGTGAATTCATTGATTTAATGAATGAGAACTAATAAACTGCATTCACATTTTGTAATAATGTACTAAAATCATTCGCATTCCGTATTTACTTACTTTCAATGTTTACCCACTTACATAATTAGTTATAACCTAGGTGTTGTGAGGGGGGAAGTAGGAGGGTTTACAGGATAAGCTAAAATCCAACCTTCCATCTTGGTAACTAGGATGTGGTTCATGCACAACTGAGGTATCGATAATAGGCTGATATTAGCTCATGTACTCACCAGGCAACAAGTAGTGGTACTTTAGGTCTAGCCTTTTTTTTCTTGGCGATCTGTGGCCAAATTTTGACATTTGTTGAGGTGGTGCAACGGGGCTAATAGGATGTATAGGATGTAGTTCGTCATCATTGTTTTTGGATGAACATTTAGGTTGTTATTATACATCTACCAAATGTGACTAGATCGCCAAAAAAATTGTTAATGTAGCTAGCAAGGATGTGACCTCATTGCCCATTTGTGCCAAAACCTTAATTCTAATCACCCTCAATGGTTGCAAGCTTTTCAATAGGAACCTTGTTGCTTTCACAAAATTGCTACCATTGCCAATAATGGTGCTCCAGAGTGCAATTCTTTCACCAAACTTGTTACAAGATCTACTCTTCTTATAATTGGGATCGCCTAAATCATCTTCTTCATTCCTACTTATTGTTAGCCATCCAAAATGCAATGGGTGTACACAACTTTTTGTTATGCTTGAAAGCTAAAACTGTCACTCCCAATTCCCAATCCTTCAATTCATTTCCAATTTCATGTTCTTGTTTTGTTTGATTTTTGCGAAGGTTGATATTTATACTTGTGTTTGTGGATTTGTGCAAAATTATGGGGGTGGTTGTTTTAGGTTTGAAAATGGCAAAATTGGGATTCAATAAAATTGTATATTGGATTTTGGCTCAAATTTGCAAAGCGAAACTCAAGGTAAGTTTCTTGATCACACCTTACAACTTGCTATTCCATTTGTCCATTTTAGGAGTTCTTCTTCTTATGCAAATCCTTTCTATTCCAAGCCTTTTGTTGTTCTTCTACAAGTTCTTTCTGTTTTTCTTTTGCAAGGAGGGTTTAAAGGAAATTCAACCCCTTTCATAGTGTTTTTGACCACTCTAGACTTGATTTTGTTTGGATTTTCAAAGCTTTATTTGCATTTTGCATTTTTTTTATTCAATTTGTCCTATGCTTTAGAGTTGTACATTCTTATGCAAGAGGGTTTAAAGAGCTTCAACCCTTTCATTGTGTTTTTGGCTACCTACAAGTAGGGTATAAAAAGCTTTGACCCCTTCATAATGGTTTTGTCTACTAGCGAATAGAGTTCAAAGAGCTTTGACCCCCATTTATCACAGTGTTTTTGCTTTTTAGTATGTTTTTGGCTAGTTTTGACCCCCCCCCTTTTTCACAATGTTTCACCTTTCTCCTTCTTTTTAGCTAGTTTGTTTACTATGTCTTCTTCAATATTCCAACATTTCAACTATTCAAGGAACACAACCCTTACCATGCCATTATGTATTGTATCTTATTCCAATATGTTCCCAAGGTCGTATAGCTCTTGTGATAGTGGGCCAAAATTGCCATTAGTTGGAGCTTGGCTTGAATCTCCAAAATTGAATGTCAGCCCAGTAGGAGCAACCAAATCCCCAAAGCTCCAAAACCCTCATTCTTCTTTTGCAATACCTGAATTCTTCCCCAAAATCCCTAATGTTATTGATGTAGATCCTGATGAAATCTTCCTTGAAATCCTTGATTTTACAACTATAGATCTTGATGAAATCGTGGAGCTATTAAACTCCCAATCTGATCCCCAAGCTAACCCCCCAAGGAAGAAATAAATGCTTGGTGTGGATGGCATTGGGAAGAAGGTTCACAAAAAATCATATGATAATAGTAGAAAGTTCCAGGTAGAACGGGCAAGAAAATTACCATGGGCTGAGGGGTTAATGGCTATTAATGGGATTATCTAAACTGTGAGGTGCAAAGTTTACTCCTTGATTGAAAACAAGGGGAAAAAAATCAAATGCAAATGGGATACTCTAACTAAACATGCTAGTCATAAGATAGCAATTTGTGACTTACCTTGACTTGGGGTGAAAAAAGAGGGGGAATACATTGCCAAGGATTGTGCCCATTTGAAAAAATGTGATTATGGGCCCAACAAGGTCCAAATTTTATCCTACAGCAAATCAACAAACCCCCAAGAGAGGGGACTCAAAAGATAGTTCAATTCAAACCCATGATTCATATTCTTTCTCATGGCCACCCTATGCTAGAATATGAAACAATGTATGACTTATTTGCCAACTTGAAGGTCTCTAATAATCCGAACATGGATTGGTCTGATTTACTAGCTGAACATTTGCTGAATTTATGTATCAACAAGTCTAGAAAGCCACTATCCAAACCATACAATCTACCTAATTCTTGGCATGTTATTGTGATGAGGTGACAACCATAGATAATGGTTATTGGATATATGTCCATGCCTACGTGGTTGTTGGTTGGACCAAAATCCCTATTTTAATATGTGTTGACCAAATTGTTGATGGATCGAGTTCTAACAACCTCACTGAAGTGATTATGATCTCTATGATGAAGGGTGGGGGGTTAAGTAAGGAGGAGCTATCCAAAAAGCTCCTATGTTTTGGGGCAGATGAAATGAACGTGTTTCAAAGAGGCAAAACTAAATTGACAAAGCAAATCAAAGATTCATGGGCCCCCTTTTCCATGGGTGTGCATTGTGTTGCACACCACACTAATTTGGTAGTGCAATCCTTGCAAGATTTGACCCTCATTGCTAAGATTAAAAGCTTTATGTTCAACATATATGGCTATTTTAACCATTCACCAAAAAGACATATGAAATTCCAAAGACTTACTCAAACCCTAGAAACAAAGGGGAACAAAATCCTCAAGAATGTTAAAACAAGATGGATGTCCATGTTTAGTCCATTGAACAAGATCATGGCAAAATACCGTCCTTTGCTTGTGATGATGCAAAATGATTGTTTTATAATGACGCATTCCTAAGTCCTTGGTTAGGCCCAAGTTGGGACTAACTTGCTCAAGTTGCGGAATTGACAAGGACTCAAGGCACATTCCCAGCTTCCAGCACTAAAAGGGGGGTGAGAGGGGCGTGCTGAAAGCTCCGGGATTAGACTAGGAAGAGGGACAAACTACTTAGTTATTCAGTTCTGCATCCAAATCCAACTAACAAGTTGGTTAGAACTCATTCTGCACCCTTTTGGTGTTGGGGCAAGTCACGGGCAACCTTGAACTCACTTGACTCATCACGACTTGAACTTGAGGGAAGCCACCCATATAGTATTCTCTGCAACTCTCCGCCGCACTTGCATCCAAATGGCTTTTTTTTCTCGGGACTCCCAAAGTGGAGTCCCGAAACTGTCCTGGTTTGGACTCCTGGGACTTTGGGCGTTCATAACTTCTCGCCCCAAGCTCGGATCGGGACAAAATCTAAACCAAAGTTGTAGTTCTCCTCGAAAGCTTTCCAAAAATGTGTTGCACTTCACCTGCACGCATTGGAATTGGGTCGATTCCCGACTTTTAGTGGTCGGGAGCTAAACTGTTAGTTTGACTCCCGGCCTTTCTTTCGACCATAACTTGTGTTGCAGATGTCCAAATTGCTCATGCAAGGCCATTTTGGACATCTACACTTCAAGACCTTTCCAACGGTATAAAGAACACCTCAATGCAAGGTTTTTTGACCCCTGCAATCTCATTTTGAGTTTTCGGGAATCCCGGAGGACTCCCAAGTCCCATTTTCGGGAGTGTGAGTGGTGACCTCACACTTCCCTCAAAGTGGGGTTGCGACATATAGTCTATGTGGCAAAGGTATTTTTATTTCCTTAAATTGCCATTCTACATCTATATTCTAAATTTCTCTATTTTTATGTTGTTGGTTTAGGTGATTATCATGATAACATGGTTTATCCTTTTTTGTGTTTTGCAAATCCCAAAAATGATGTATATTGGTAATTATGCATGGTGTGATGTATGTGCAAACCAATTTGGGTTTTCTTTCTGATGTTCATATGTTGCTTAGGCTAACATGTATTTTGTTGTTTATGGAGAACATGCAATCCTTGCTCAAATTTGCACAACGGGGGGATATCTTCGTATCTAATTTCATAGTTGCAATCAAGGTATGCCAAGGTCAATTATACAATTTTGTACTATGATGCCACTCTATCATTCCAAGGAGATGAATTTTGGTCCTTCCACGAACTATTACAAGGTGACCACCAACAAATCCATACAAAATGGGTGATTGATCATAACACAAAGTGCATTGAGCATTTTGCATTTATTATAAATGGTGAAAAACTATGGGCTCATTGGGGTATACTATGCCCTAATACAAATGTTATGATGCTAATGACATAAGCTACATTTGCCACAATGGTACAACTTGTGAAAGTTGAATGCAAACGTAAATCCTTCAACCCTTCTTATTTCTATTGATATGAGTTTTGTAAATTTGATTTCATTTAAGTACTTTTAATGAAGTTTGATGGTTTTTTTATCTTTCTACTTTTGTCACATCCCAAAACCATGAACTATGAAGGTCTTCTTGACTTTCTACCTTTGTCAAATTCCAAAACAATGAATTTAAATGGTTTTCACCTCTTTTTGTTTTTGTCAAATTCTTAAAAAATGAAATCAAATGGTATTTTTATTTTTCTACCTTTGTTAGATTCTAGAACCATGAACTTAATTATGATCTTTTTATCTTTTGTCAATGTCAGATTCTATAACCATGAACTTAAGGTATCTTCATATCTTTTGCCTCTATTAAATTTTGAAACTTTGAACTTAGATAAATCTTCTTATATTCATCCTTTGTTAGATTCTAGAATTCAAAACTCAAATCAATCTTCTCATATTCAGCCTCTGTCAAATTCAGAAACTTTGAACTTAAATTAATCTTCATATGTTTTGTTTCTATCAAATTAAATGGAACTCTGAACTTAAATAAATCTTTTTATATTTGGCCTTTGTTAAATTTTGGAACTTTGAACTCATATCAATCTTTTGTATATTTGGCCTCTATCAAATTCATGAATTTTGAACTTAGAACAATTTTCACATGTTTTATTTATATCGGATTAGATGGAACTCTAAACTTAAATCAATTTTCATATATTTTGCCTTTGTTGGATTAGATAGAACTTTGAACTTAGATCAATCTTCTTATATTTTGCCTCTATCTAATTTTGTAACCATGAACCTACACATGATTTTCATATGTTTTGCCTCTATTAGATTTTAGACCTATGAACTTAAATGAATCTTTTTATATTTTGCCTCTGTTAAATTCCATAACCATGAAGTTACATGTCTTATTATCTTTTTACCTCTTTTAGATTTTTAAATGTGGAATTCATATGGTTTTCTTTTCTTGAACTATTTTTGTCTTTGTGACATTCTAGAACCATGAAATCATATGGTCACCTATGAATTTTCTTCCTTTGTCAGATTTCCATAAACATGAACTAGCCCAGTCTTCTTATTTTTTTGTTTATGTCCAATGTCGCAACCCTAGCTTTGGGCTCGCAACCAAGGCAAAGGTTTGCAAAGGTGCGGGCCAAGACTAGGCCCAAAAATCACATATCATGCTCCCAGAAGTGCAAAAGAGTGTGAGGGAATGAACCCTCACACTCCCAAGTCAACTCCCATTTTGGGAATTGGAGTCCCGGTGAACTCCCGAATTTTTAAAGGGCGATTGTAGATGTCAAAACTCGTTGGATTGAAAATTTCCTTATATCATTGAAAAGTTCTTAGAACGTAAATGTCTAAAATGGGCTCACATGACCCATTTGGACACCTAAAACACAAGTTATGGCCAAAAGAAGGGTCGAAAGTCAAATTGCCAATTTGACTCCCGACCACTAAAAGTCGAGAATCGCTTCAATTTCCTTGCGTGCAGGTGACATGCGACATGCGATTGAAAAGCTCTCGATGAAGGCTACAACTTTGCTTCAGACCTCATCTCAATTAGAGGTCTACACACAAAATTATGGGCCCCCAAAATCATGGGAATCCCAAATTTGGGAATTTTGGGACTCCCATTTGGGAGTCTCGGGACAAAATGCCATTTGGATGTGGGCCTTATGGAAAGGCACAGAGTATACTATAAGGGGGAAGGTGATGGCTTCCCCCAAATCCAGGTCGTGGTGAGTCTCATGAATCCGAATTTTCCCGTGGCTCTTCCTAGCACCAAAAGTGCTCAAATTATGCACTAACCAACTTGTTGTTTGGTTTGTGCAGGTCTGTGTGAATAATTGATGCTTGTCACTCTTCTTAGTCCCTACCCAAAACTTCAACACATTGTTCTACCCCCAAAGTGCTACGAGCCAGGGAGTGTGCCCCAACTCCTTACTCTTCCGTTATTTCCACCTTAAAGTCATATTTGAGTCTATAAAGGGGGTTGGGAACGCATCATCCAATTTGTAAAACCACTTGAATTGGGATTGGCTTGTAATTTCTTTTTGCCTTTTGTAAAATTTCCATATCCATGGACTGTGGTCCTATCTTCTTATGTATTTGCTTAAATGTCAAATTTGTAAAACCATGTACTTAAATGGTCTTTTTTTATTTTTTTGCCTTTGTCATGTTTTATTTTATGTTGGATGGCAAAGGCTGCGAAAGGCTTGATAGTAGAGTTAGATACACGATTTCCTGAACAAGCAATCATGGATGCTATGGGGATTATTTATCCCCAATACTAGTTGCAAGCAAATGCAGATGTGACATTTCATTGACACCTTGAAATGCTAAAGAATTTTTATTGTAACCCACGTCCATGTGGACAACCCAAGGACAGCAAATTTGCCCCTATGGTTCCTGCCATTCTTTCAGGTCGGGATTTAGATGTTCAACAAGGCTTGTTTAAGTTGACCATGAAATCCAAAGCTACTCAAACCATGGTTGAAATTGTGGCTGTTGCATTTAACAAGATTAACCCTACCATCATCAATCCTCTCACATGCATGTGGCAAGTGATCCATGCATCACAATTGTTATCTAATGTTTTTTGTGAGTACTTAAAGGTGATAGAGATTGCCATCGTTCATGTGCTTGGTTTTGTTGAAGATGAAGGATATTTCAATTTTGTTGCATTCTTGAAAAACAAAGTGCGGAATAGATTGAATAACCATCTCCAACTAGTTGTTTCTATGTATGCACAAAAAAATTTCACACTTCACAACTTTCCTTATGAAGATACCTATGAAATGTGGTCTAACATTCAATTGGCCATTGTCCAATATGCTTAAATTGTATTAGTGATTTCATGCCCCTCTCCTCAGATGCTTGTTGCTGGATAACACTTCTTAGCTTAGGTTTATAGCCAGATTTTTCTGCCAGCATCTAGTGTACATAGCCAAATATTGATGGATTTGAGGCTTTAGTAGCCAAAGGATATAGCCAAAGAAATATGCCTCATTGCCACCATGGACTCTTTGGGCTTTTATGTGATTGCCCAAGGGCGTATTTATAAAAATGGCATTTGCCAAATAAATTTTGGGAACACTTGTTTATCTTTGCCATATGTGCTTTCTGTTGGTATAATTTTTTGCCACATTCGTAACAACCCAGAAATGGGGGGAAAAAAAAGGCTGTCCAGGTCCTACCAGTCTCTTGAAGTCGTAACAACCTCGGAGAGAATTCTTCATGTATTTATAGGGCAGATTACATTTAGTAATCAGCCTTACAAAAAGAGCCCCCGGGCAGAGGTTGTGAGATTGTAAGATCCCTAGGCGCAGGATGTAAGCCAATAATATTTTTGGAAGGGAATTTGTTTTTTAAAAAACCATTGATTACCTCGGTTGTTATGCAGGGTAACGCCCTGCTGTCAGGGAATTAGTGCGTGGACCCCGGGCTCCGGCCTGGGTGCTCACGCAGCGATTCCCTGATAGCAGGGCCTTACCCCATACTTTCATACCCGGGTCCAGGACCAGTCTATAGACGACGGTTCTAGTCTGGTTTTTTTGGTAAAAAACACTGGTCAAAAACAAGTTCCCAAAGGATTTTCTCGGATATCCTGCGCCTTTACCTGCCGTTGAAATTCCTGATAACGCGGTCGCTGTGCGAATCTCGATCCTCTTTAACACCAAATACCCTTTCTCGTCTTTCGTCTACCAGACTTCATCTGGTCGCAGACGACTTTGAAGTTTGCGACGTGCACAGTTTTTTATGGGAATCCGCATCCTCATCAGACGCCCAGTCAAACCAAAATGCGGCTCCGCGTGAGGGTACTCGATGTTTTCAAATCTTCTTTCTCCCGGGACTTAGCAAACCAAACAGAATGGTGTGTATTTTTCGCATGGCCACCAATATATAGCAGTCGACGATGCTAGCATTACACAGCCAGATTCAAGAAACATGAATTAGTGATCCATATACATTTCTAGTAGCTCCAGCCTCTGATTTCTTTGGTTGAATTTTGATGTTAATAACTCTGGCATACACAGTACTAGCTCCAGTTAGCTCTGAAATTTTCTTTGGGGGAAAAGATTAGTGATGCTGAGACCTCATTTGGTTCAAGTATTTTTGCATTCTGAATCTCAGCCAAATTTGATCTTCGTCTCTCTGTTTCCGGAAACTTGTTTTGCAGCTCTGAGTATCGTTTCAGGCCCCAGAAAAAGCATTCATCACTACTTGGTCAGTTCCAGCTCAAGCTGAACTTGTTAAATCAACCCAACAACATGGCGCCGAGACTCTTTTCACTGATGGGAATTTCTCTTGTGATCTGCACTGTGATGCTGCTGGAGGCAACTCAACTGCACAGCGCCGCTGCAGTCAGATTTAATGGATCAGGAAGCCCTAATTCTCGCCAAATTTCGAATGCTGAGCGAACAAGCGACGCACCACTAGTCCATACTACCAGCGATGTAGAACAAGCTCTTCAGTACGCCGTTGACCACGGACTGCCAGCAAGGTGAATCCGTTTTTCAAACTACTGATTATACTGAGAACTTCGGAGTCGCCTCCTCGCGCTCTAGCAACGTCAATACACAAGGAATCGGCGAGCTGGAATCCAGCTCTGTAATCGACCACGGACATCATCATGTCGTATTCAATCCCCAAAGAGCAAACAGAGGAAGTCCAGTAAGTGGACCACCACAGGGTAACCCAGGCCACCATTAACTCCAATTCATACAACCCAGACCCATCTGGAAATGATTCGAAACCATGATTAAGCGTATTGCAGTTGCAATATGCTCTGTTCACTAGGAATGGATACACATCAAAATGCATCGACTGAATTAATATTGTAGGCCGGGGTGCCAGGGGGTTTGAGAAATTGCTCATCCCTTTACAACATCGATACCTAGCTAAAACATCGACAGTTCCAGATTCTTCTCAGTACAAATGTAGGTAGCAATATCGTCGACACTCCATGATCTAGTCTCAATTTTTTCTCAGTAGAAATGTAGCAAGTATTGTCGACACTCCATGATCTAGTTCAGATTCTTCTCAGTAGAAATTTTTAGAATCTAGCATTAGCCCGCACGGGGCAATCCAGCTGCATGTATAACATACCAAGTCCATTTCATTTTCACCCAAATGTTGTCCAAGGCCATAGCTGCTGCTGGCCCTTCAGTTTAAATTCGCAGCTGATCAATTGGACTTGCTCCACTCGTTGATTCCAGACACCAGTAAAGCATTCAAAATCTCCGAGTATTATCTGCATGTCGACAATCATGTGGTTTCTGGACAATAATACAAGTGAAGGATGTGCTCCAATGAGTGGGAAGCCTTGGGTGAACCAGAACCCACGTTGGTACCATGGTAAAAATCTCAAAATCCATTTTGAATTATTTATAAATGTTACAAATATCCCATGCTTAAACTAAATCAGGGTTTCTGAGTTCAAATCTCACATTTTTTGTGCTTAACATGACCACTATTTAAGGTGCTCTCACACTTGGTGTTAGGAACTCTAGTGTTGAGTCCCCTAACGCCATGCTAGTCATTTAGGGCTTACACCTACATACCATGAAAATTTTATGTTAACATTCATTTAACATTAAGCTAATTGCCCATTTAACATCGGGTGCCACCTAGGATGCCACCTAGTTTTTCATTTAACACTGACTTAACATCAAGTGTCAATGCACCATAAGAGACCTGGCTCAAAAAGGTGAAGGTACCAACGTGGGTGCTGGTCCATCCTGGCCACGGCAGGTCCACCAGAAGCAGTTAAATTGCCTGTAACGTACAGACCTTAAATAGCATGAAAATGTGATTGGAATGGAGTCTTTTTAAAAGAAATTATTTGATGCAGCCAAAGTGGCAATCATCCATAAGAACATGTAGAAAAAGTTGTGATGATCCCTAGAAGATTTAGCCAAATCTGGCTATAGATCAAATATGAAACAAAAATGTTTAATCATCCTTCTATGTTTCTCGCTACTTACCGAAAACATTTAACTCTGGCAGTTTTTGTTCTTTTTTGGGTCATTTCTGGCAATTGAAACGCTCAATGTACATTTCATTTTCAAATTCAAATTTCTCTTTTTTGCCAAAAAAAAATCCAATAAAGAAAAGGCTGGTTTGGAGTTTGAACCTGCGAAAATATCCTTCCACAGGATAGCCTAGTACAATGGCAAGTTCAACATTTCAATGTTGAATCATTTTTATTTTAAAGATTCCATTTCAAAAAAATAGAGAATTCCAAAATATTCTAACAGAATCTCTATTTACCTTCTCAAAATTTTGTTCTTTGAAATTACATTTTTTGACACCATCAATATTTCTAGACATAATATAATAGATGTCCTGCCAAGGTACTATGATATACCAGGTCTCCATAAGGCCCACCAAAAAAATGATTGTGTCTGATTGACCCACTATAATGATTGACCAAAGTGATTGAATTATAAAATGCTCCGACCTTTTACACTATTCAATTTTTAATGTCTATGCATGGGGCTGGAGATACATCATACAAGTAACCATCTTGTTGGATTAGTCCTTTTTTTCACAATTTTGTGATGCAGCCATCGTGGTGAGCATTCCCAGACAGATTTCGCCTTTAATTGGCTCTACTCCTGTAGAGGCCCACACTAAAACAGAAGACGGAACTGTGAAGACAAGGTTCCCCCAAAAAAAAAGGGGGGATTTGTGCCTGAAATTTGGTGAATCTTTTATTAAAAAAAAAACAGAATTTTCAAAAAAAGAGTGAATTAGTGTGATACTTCGCCAAAAGGTGATTTTGTACCCCAAAAATGACCGTGTTCTTTGTGATCATTTCTTGTAGATTCCCCAGTAGCAGGGTGTTGATGGATCTGCTCTCACATTTTAAGGTAAGAACTTTAGAGCTCCAGATTGCAGTTTAACCCTTTGACAATAATAAACCTTTTCTCACTACCACTTGCATCCCCATACTGCAATCCAGATGCAGGGAAGCAAAAGGAGATAAGCAATGTAAATTGTCACATTAAAACAAGCAGAAATCACAACTTTCTTCAAGTCTAATATTGCAGACTAGAGCTTATAATAACCCACATAGGAACTTTGAACAATTTACACTTTTATTTTAGCATAAAAGGATATTTTGCAAGGGTTTTTGGCTATAGTCACAATCTTGTAAGCTTTGTATGGACTACATGTTTGAATCGCAATTCATTAGCATCACAAAAAAAAAGTGGTCACCAAAGGTGTGATTATAAAGGGGGTTTATTGTATAGAGGAAGGCCTGCTCTCCAAGGCCTCCCTTACTTTCAGTGTCGAGCTTCAAGGGTGGTTGCCTCATGGCTTATGCTCAAAAATTAGTGGAAGGACCATGCCTGCCTTGCTCAGCATAAAGTAGGAGAGGTTTTTTATTTGAATGGGAAAGGCCCCCCTTTCATTGACTAGGGAAGTGCTTTCAAATACCTACAAGGGAAAAAAAAAAAAAACTTTAAAATCATCTTTAATGGAACAATGGATGACACATCCCATCTTGAATAGAAGTGATGCTAGGACCATAGATGTTGGTCTTTCAAGAAATGGAACTCAATATTGGGGTTTGGGCATTGAGGCTTTTATGGTTGCAATAAGGGGTTTCAAAGGTTGATTATGTTGTTCAAACAATCAATTATTTACAGTCTGATTATGTCATCAATTATGTGATCATTGAAGGTGAAGCTTTGAACATCCCAATTGGTTTTATTTCTTATCTCATGATTATTTTGCCAATTGTTATCCCCGTGGTAAATCCATGAAAGAATATCATCTTTTCACATGTGCACACATTGTTGTTTGCTCTTATGAAAACCACACATAAACATAGCCTTCCTCTGCCATCAAAACAACCAACTCCTTTAGAACAATATTCACCTCTCTCTCAAACATCCAACATCACACAAACATTCTCTTCAATGAAACACTCAACTTCTTTTTCAAAGCACCCACCCTTCATTAATAGCATTTAAAATTCAAAAGTTGTGCTTTGAACACTTAGGGTGGTGAAAGGTAAAGGCTCAAACTTTTACCTTACCTCCATTTATTACTAAAATCCATTATACTAAAGGTAAGAAAGTGATCATCAAAATGACGTTTGGATCATTGATCATTCAAAACTCTTCCCAAGAATTGTGATTTGAATAATGGATGATTCAATAATCACTCCACTCATATGCAATGAAGAAGAGATTCAAGATAATTGATTATTGCAAGTAGATAATTGGAAGATAATCAACCTTTGAACTTTAAACCCCCTTTATAATTACACCTTTAAACCCCCCTAATCCATCTCCGCCAAGCTGATTAGGTATCAAGTAGTTTTTGGACAAAACAAGGCATGCTTGCCATTGTGAGAAAATTTTAGACCTACCCAACCACCTAACTACCTTTGCCACCTTGCCTTAAATGCAAAACATCATGTTGTTATCCACACATTTTGAACACAATGTGTGGTCGGTGGTTAGGGTGACAAACAATAATGAAAATTTAAGGTTTAAACTTTTAGAGTATAAACAACCTTACACATCATCATTTCTCTTCATGCACTTGGGGTTCACTTAAAATTGATTTGGAGCTATGTTTTTTCCAACAATTTTGTGATAGTTCATAAGTTCTTTCAAGAGCATTTTCCATACTTTTAATTGGGGTGATAGAAGATATTTGTTTGTTGAAGGAACATTATGTGTTTGTCAAAGTGATGGGGCATTTTTAAAAAGAAAGTTTTTGGATGAAAAATGAAATTGTTAAGAAAAAACAAAAAACAAAAGTGATGCGAGAAAGAGACTAAACGTAATGTGAAGGTGCTATGAAAAGGATAGATGTAAGGATGGAAAAAAAATTTGGGGAACCAAAGGAGAAGATTGAAAAACCCAATGAAATCAAATAATATGTCAAGCGTTGTGGATTACTAAGAGTAATGGAAAGAAGGATACGTCAATTGTTTGATAAGATTGAAAATGAAGTATTACTATGCATTAGTGTCAACTTTAGTAGATGTATGTATATGAATGGACAAACAACTTGGAGGGATTTTGAATCTTCTCAAGATGTGGAGGAAGGCAACATCAATGAGAAACTTGATTTGTTTGACTGTAAGTTAAGAATTTGGTTTGACTAATTGTGCATTTGAAATCCAATTGAAATTTTTTATGTTTTTACAATTATGGTTTTGACTCTCTCGCCAAAATTTTGTGTTTTAGGTATGGCTTGAGGTGAAGATTTGATTGTTTCATTGCAATTTTGAAAATTGTGCACTAGAATCCTCTCTTTGTTTAAAGTGAAAATTTTGTTTATGAGTTTTAATTCTCACATTAAACATTTTGAGTTTTGATTCTAATTTAGTTTTAAAATTGAAATTCCATGAATTGTAAGGTAAGCTTGTAGCTTTAAAAGGACTTTGTCCACAATAATTTGCAGGTTTTGTGTGCATTATAAATTCAAGCTTATGGTTTTGGTTGAAAGCACTACAATGCATGAATGACATTACAAAATATAAAGGAAGACTCTGATTAAAACAAATACCAGTGTGTTTTGAATTTTTACCCTATCCTTCAAGCCAATGAATATTCTTATATGAAGTTGTTATGGGAGAATGAAAACAAATGGAAAAGGAATTAGAGGGTAAAAAGATCAGAAAATGGAAGCTTCACATCCTTTGAAGATAGAAAAAACCCAAAACCTATTGAAGAAGAAATTGACAATGCAGCAAAGAAAAAAATTGGGAGATGAAGTAAATGATGAAGTGAAACAAAATATGATACTTGATGTAATGCTTTAGGCATGCACCACCTTCAACTATGAAAGGGAATGCAAGAATATAAGGAAGAGAAAAAGCAAAATCATGAATGTCAACATGGTGTTAAGTCTATAGATGTTGATGATGCTTTCGAAATTTAGATGATATGAACATGTTGAGACAACTTATGTTGCACAAATTTAATGTGTCATACACTTTTCCAAAATGTGCATCATAAGGACATATATTTTGTAGGGTTAAGTGTGTTGATGAATGGTTATGTCATACATTTTCATCTAATAAATGCTTTAAACATTTCATGTAGGGTATAAATTTATGAGGGTTATATAACCATACATAACCATTGATGTAGGTAAACTAATAGATGTTTAGAACTTATGAAGTTGTTCTTTCCTTGTTTAAAGGAAACAACTATTGACATTCATCCACCACCTCAAAAAAACTCCATATAAATTTGATAATATGTAAGATTCAAATATTCACCTATTTAAGTTCATTAATTAATAATAAAATGCAAGCCCTTGACATGGCTCCCCCTATGCCTACACTCAACATTCATTAAAATCTATTTTGATGGGCAAACACTTCTTCCCAAAATAAACAAAAGGTCAACTTAGTAGGGATCACTCAATTCTCTTCAATTTTTGCATAACCAACCAATAGGTTTTTGCACCATTCACAGTAGATGAGTCCTGAGTACACCATAAACAAACCATTTTACTTTTACCCTTTTTCTTCTCTGAAATTTCAGTCAGTTTTGATTGTTTTTGGTGGAGCAGAGCCTGTTTTTTCCCCTGCTTAGGAAGCATTTTGAAAGTTAAAGACATTTTAGACATTACAATTTAGAAATTATTCTTTATTTATGTGTCTTAAATGAGCCTTTCCGTCTATTTAAGGATCAACTAAATTTACATAAGTTCCCTCTATGCGAGCCAGGGCAAAAGGCCTCATTCCATTAAAATAGAAATTTTAGTATTGTTTACAATACCAAAGATAAGAAGGGGCACTGCGAGAATCGAACTCGCGACCTCTCGCACCCAAAGCGAGAATCATACCACTAGACCAAGTGCCCTCTGATGTCGAAGTGTAAAATTTTATCACTTTACTAGCACAACACTACTGCTGCGAATCAGTGATTTATCTTACAATTTTGGAGGTGACAAAATTGCACCAACAAAGGAAACCTGTCGAGGCAGCTAAACACGTGAGGTGAGGTTCCTTGCTGAATTTCTTTGAGGAAATACCTCTCAACAATTTCTTAAATATGCAAGTAAAATAAAGCAATGACAGACTAATATTTTATGTTTAAGTTCTGCTCTTTCCCCAGTTGTAGATAGTCTCCCTCCACTGCCTGTGATTAAGATCCCTACACCTTATATCCTCTGGCCAACCCCATGGAGTTTGTGACCTTCTTGTGTTCTTTTCTCTACGACAGAGGTTGTGGTGATGTGATAATCAGTCCTCAGCGAGAGAAGATCAAGTCCTGTGTATTCTCGATTAACATCTACAAACAGGCCTTTTAGTACATGTAATCTTGAATCCTTTCCATTAGTAACTTGTTAGTGAATGTCAATATAGTGCTTGTGCTGCTGATGTTTCTACATTTTAAAGGGGGGGGGGGAACTTCTTCCAAGAATTACACCCCTGTTTATCACAGAGCATTAGCAATGCTGCATTCCTTTCATCTAAACATACGCTATTCTATGATCAGTTCACAGACAACAGGAGCCTCCAGCATCACCAGGCAGCTTTTTGTGTCAAGGGTTTCCCAGGACTGATTTCACAGGCTTCTGAGTTGGGAAAGCAAATGATTCTAATCATGGATAATTTCCAAGAGCTGCACTTGATTGTTTTGAGAAGGCGAGCAGGCTCCTGTTCTCTGTCATGGTGATTAAAGTTGTATAGTTGTTGTGAGAATATTTCATTGCTTGTGCAGTGCAGCTTTCAGAACAAGCTTCACTGCAAATGCAGCCAAGTTTTCATCTGACAAATGCAAGATTCTTGAATGGTCGGGATGTGAATTGAAGCTGTTGGATCGCTTGTCTGCTGCAACGCTTGAGTAGAGCAGATGCACATACCTTGATCATGTCCCTTAATATGGTAATGCCACCTTTCAGAGCTGCCCTTGCTTTGGGGTGCTCAGCTGTGTTAATAAGGAGCTGCACAAGGACATAGAACGTGATTACTTATGACACAAACACAACTACACAGTTGAAAAATTCTTTTAGGTGCTCATCAAAGCTATGGGTTGATGTTATCAAGTGTAGCAGGCTGGAATTGAATGATCCATGGAGATCAGTGGGAAGAGAGAATGAACCTGGAGGATATAGAGGCACAATAAATCATCATTTAGATCAAGCATGGGCAGCAATACTGGAACACCTTGTGCAATTAAGATTTTCTTTGCTGATGGGGTTGGCACCTTGGAATTGAACATTGCATGCTTGGCATCAATATTGATTGTAATGCTGCACATCATATGTTCAAAGTGCATTTGTCACCAGCACAGTCAAGTGTAAACATGGACCATGATGAGAGATTAATGAAGACATACACTATGACCCTGGAAGTACTGAACAAGATATAGACGGCACTTGACATCGGAAAACTCTAGAAACATCTACCAAGATGGTCAGAATGGGAGAGGTTTACACCTCATGAGTGCAGCTACTCCAAAAGCCTGAATTCGTGGTTCAGTATGATAGAGATATGGTATCATTATATCCACAGCATTCAATTTTACAGCTTGCTCCTTCCCAACAACATCAAAGCTTCCACACACAAGGCAGCACAATTTCACATTGTCTGTCAGAGTTACTCTTGGGAATGTGATCATATGTGTGCTCTCAAGAAGAACAAAGGAAAGAGTCATCTTAACTCCAGGGAGCTGAGGCCTACATACCATAGAAGGCACAGAAACCGTACAGCTGCCTCCTTCAAGTCTAGAAGAGTAAAGCTTGATATTTCAAGTGCTGTTGGGACTGCATTGACCTTCAGCCACACTTAAACGTATAGGAGTCAGCAGACAGGCAGACTAGAAGGTCAAACCCTGCTTCTCTGTAAACTGACAATCTTCACTGACATAACAGAAGTCTGTTTTTTGGATAATATTGGATTGAGCTTCACCGAGAAGTTAGCAACCAGAGGCTGTTGAATATATACACTACCTTCAAAAGCTCTGTAAGCGCCATCTGATCATAATTCAAGCCAGCCACACACTTGGAAAGAAGGTCAAATTCCAAAATCATGCAAGTTCTATCTGGCTCCTTATTGATACACTTCAAGATGAATGTCAGGGTTTTCCCATTTGACACCAGCTCCTTCCTCACTGTTAAAAAGCCATAACAATGGTTTCATGATTTCAGTTGGCAATCTATGCTCAAGAAATCTACACATTTCCAGATAAAATTTCTTTCTAAGTTTCTCCAATTTGTATAATACTTAAGACACACAATCTCAGAACCGCAGCATTTCCCATTTTCCAACTTGCACCCCAAAAAATAGGTAACACTATATCTGGCCCTCTGAAATATGAATTGCTCTGCACATTGACTTGCAAAGTTAACATCAATGTGATGGAGGAAGAGTAATCCCTGTTGGCTCTTCACTTGCCACAGCACATAGACATTTTTTGTTGCACATGTTTATGATCCATGGAAGAATGTATTTTTATGAGTTGTATTTCTGACACTTGATTCCACACATCCCTGTGACATCAGGGTTCATGTGCCATTGTTACATGATCTGCATAGTGATTCTGATGAGGTCAATGTTGATGTCATCCTGAACATTTCCACTTGGGTATTGGCCTACCTAACTGGACTACATGCTAAATTAATCACACAAATCTATGTGCAAGAGGTAGTTAAAAGAGTTGTGCAGGCAAAGGAATGAAACTCTGCCAAGGAGTAAAATTCAGTCTCAAGCCATGTTCTCCAGAGAAAGATGACACATGAGCACGTGAGTCATGTTTTCAGCATACCTTCATCAGAAAGGGCTGCATCATTCAGGGCAGAAAGGGCATTTCCCCTCAAAATAATGTTGCTGTCAGCTACCTGCATTAACAGTAGTTTGTAGTCAAATGCAAGCCTGTCAATTTTGTATTCCAATAGATTGCAATCAACCACATCACAATGATTTTGGAGCACTGGTGACCATAGTCAGTCTCATGATAATCGAGGAAAAGATTGTGGAAAACTCAGAATGTGTTTTCATCATTCTGAGCAGGTCTTTGAGGCACAAGTCATGTCTTGTCATAAGGGAGAGCCAACTTGTTTCCTGACATTCATGGTCCCACAAGCCCTTGGGGCATCTGGTAAGAGTTTGTAACTATCTCTTCCCTGATTCTAGATCATGCTGATGTTTGTTCACCAACCTTCACAAAGTTCACTAGAAAGGAGAAAATACCATGTCAACAAGGAAGTTGATACACCCCAAAGTACACAGATCATCCCATGTCGTATCGGAAGCTGTGATCAAAGAGCCACATCAGCAGGTATCAAGGACATAAGGAAGAAGATTTCTTTGCCCAAACTCTGAAAACAGCAAAACACACCCAGCATATACAGGGTCTGCCATCATACTAGAGGGGTCTGTAATCTGCACTGTACAGGAAGGGATTGTGATTTTGGCACATGAGCCAAGCTGACAGGTATTGTTCTTATTGAGCATGAGAAAACGCTCAAAGATGAGAAACTAATGCAGAAAAACTACAATTCTGACACCATACTCACATGGCACCAAAGAAATGGAGGGAATTTGCCCTCCTTCCATTGAATTCTGGAGTTGAAACATTGTCACCTGAGGCATACTTGAAGCAGAGTGCAAGCTCCTGCTGAATGAACATGTCCTTCTCCACTACCATTTTGGCAAGTATGGGTAGAAAACCTATACATTCAAATGTAGAAATTGAGCAACTCTCTGAGACAATACATGAAGAGAAAAATCTCTGCACTTAGAGTCAGGAAATAAAAAGAATGAGATATTTGAATTGGGCAGTGCTGTTGACAAATGCATTTCACTGACATCACTACCTACCAGCAGCAAGACAGCGTACACGACTGCTTGGAACAGAGAGGAGCTCAACTGCCCAAGTTACGGACTTCTGTCTGACAACAATATCTTTGTCCTTCAGCAGACGCACCTGACCATGCATAAATAAAATATTGTCACAAAAGTCAGACAGAAGCAGAACAACTCATGCAACAACTCATGAGATGCTTCAAGAATATCAGCTTGCAGATGCATCAGATCATGGTTTTTATATGTTTTGCTTCCAGATTCAAGGGGCTGACTCGGTGTTCCAAAAGCAGTGGAATTGCAATCTATTCCAGGTGCTGCTGAGATTCTGTAGCAATACCAATCTTTTGGACTAAACAAAGACCAGGATTGGTGAAACGGAAGTACTCACGAGCTTCGAGTACATGAAGTTTCCGAATGCGAGGGTGACTCTGGTCTCCGGCTTAGGCTTGGGAGGAGGATGTATGGCGTGCTGTACAAGCTGTTCGCCTGGGGGAAGCTCAGACTTGAACAATGGATATCCTTCTTCACAGTCCGGCACATTCACGAACTTCACCATGTCCTCCGTTCTCATCTGCTGGCATGCGTATTTCCAATCCTCGTACTGTTGAATCGTTGCATCTGTCAGAGCCTTGTCAGCTGCATTCACCATGATGCTTTGATTGCAGATTAAAAAGAAACAGTGATTTTGTTGTCCTTCAGAATCGAAATGCTCCAAGTACGTTGAAGAGCAATATACAGATTCTACAATTGACAAGATCCAAGCATGCCGAGGCAGATCGATAAATGTGAACACTATAGTAAACATGAGAACGCCTGCCTGTCATCGCTTGCGAAATGTCATCAAATCATGATCAAGCTGCAAGAACGCTCCTGAAACCACAACCTGCAATCATGATCATAGAAACGCCTCGTTTTTTTCCGATTCAAACAAGTGCGGAAGTACTCGCTTGAAGGATTGGAAAGAGAACGGCCAGAATCGGAACTGTAAGAAACTGAAACACTGCATGTGTCCGTTACCAAATACTAAAGCCAAGAAAAGACTCGCATGAATCACCGATTAAAAGTTGCACGATGTCGTGTAAGATCAAGCAACGAGAAACCTGGCACTGTGCGAATAGTTTTCCAAATTCAAAGGCAGCAAGGTGGGGGAAGCCGGAACAGGATTCTCCGCTTCGAAACACAGCAAGTTCAAACCTGCAATATAGACTGGGACTCGAGAACTCTGGAAAAAAACTTGCGAGATGTAAAGAAAGAGACCTCGATAACAAAACAGAACAGAAAATTTATGTGCGTGCGCGAAATCGAAGGCGAAAAGGATCGAACCAGTACACAAGAAGTCGCGGTGCCAAGCCAATACACAACTCGACAAAATAGTAACAGGATCAGAAGAAGTAATGCAACAGTAAAGAGGTGATGGTAATAGCGTTGCCAAGGAAACGGCTCGGATGCCAATATCGCGCGAATTACAACGCAAAACGCCAAATCAAAACCAAATCAAAAAAGCTCGGCACCCGATTTCTGCATTTCGGATCCACAATTGAACTGTGATTTAATTGAACAAGCTCGTGAATCTGCTTCCGAATTTCGAGTCCCAGAGATGCCAAGAAAGGTGCAAATGCAAAGCGCAGGAAGAAGGGCAGAACTTACAATTTTTTTGTGCGTTGGTTGTGATACTGTCGGGGACGGAGGTTAACCGACGACAGAGAAAATGCTCAATATACAAGTCTCTGTCTTTCACGAGATCACCGGAGACGGCGTACCATTGAGCACTTTTCTCGTCCCATCTCGTCCCCGAGGTGACCACATTTCCATCTGTTGGAACTTCGATCCCCAATGGGGGCTATCATGCAAACGAGGGTGAAATATGTAGAGTACGGAAGAATGGACCTGTGTGTGCAGGTGGGGAGAGGGAGTTTTTTACTCTTCCTTCAACCTCCAGTTCCAGTTCTAAAGAGCAAGTGATTTCCATTCCAGTTCCCAAAAAAACAGAATCCAGGTCCAGTTCTCTTCTTTTTAAGTCCTAGTTTCGGTTCTGGCTCTGAAGATCACACCCAGTTCTGGTCCTCTTCCAGATAACCCAGATCCAAATCAACATATATAGATCACAAGGTGAACCTTATCATTGGTTACATTGGCCTTGATACATTGGCTATTTTCACTCTGCAAATGCAAATTTTGAGTTCAGGAATTAAATCTAATTTTGCCAATTCTGATCAATTGGAATCTCAACCCCAGAAGCAGCAAGATGTCAACCAACAGCAAATGGCTGTTATATTGCCTTCACTAAGTAAAAGTCTGTAGGTTCTCTCATGGCAGAGTAGCACAGACCTATACCCATAAAACCCATCAAAGCTAACAAAAGCCAGTAAAAAACTAGGAGTGGCAATCTCCAGTAGATGTGCACTTGATGGCATCTTCCACAACTGCAATATATGGCAGTCAAGGCTAAAACAAAGGCTGCAATACATCTGGACAAGTTGCAGAGTCCACAGCTAGCTCTGGTCATGATAAGGGTAGAACAACTATCTATTGGTACAATGTTTTGTCCCTCTCAAAGATAATTTCAAGACTGAGGTGATGGTGTTGCGTACACAGTTCCTTCCAACTGATGGTGTGGTGATCTGGAAGTTTAGGCTGCCTGTTCCACTGCTTGCAAGCCTTGTGCAAGGTGTGCCAAGTATGGCTCTGTCTGTGATCCATTACTGAGTAGCACAACAAGGGACTTCAACTCTTTAATAAACTCCTCATCTAGTTTCCTGCACAAAAGCACCCAGTGACAAACAACTTATGCACTGCATTTTGTCACTTTCTCTCAACACATGCACCTCCTTGCCTTCAGTTCTGGAGCTCCAATGCACAATTGTAACAAGCAAGATGGAGAAAGGTTTAAGGCAGTACCCTACTGTAGTCTTGAAGTTTGTGTCATCTGCTGCTTGTCTTGCCCATTGTGACTTGTATCCTTTCTTTGCTACTTTGTTGCTGTTGAAGGCAGGCTCTTGAGAGTCAAAACTTTCTCCTCGGAACAAGGCTGGAATTAACCATTGAGTTGCAATTGCATAATGTAGACAAATGGACTTCAGCTTGTCCACTTTCTGTATAACATACCACTCAACTTTGGTCAGGCATTTTCCTTGCTAGAAAGATAAATCCAAACCCATAACAGTCTGAGGATGGCTTTGTTTATGGGAAAATTTCTGGCAAACTGTAGCTTAAGGCATAATATGATGCACAAACCCAAGCATCAGAGTTCTTTTCATTGAGACAATACTAAGCAACTAGTCTAATCCAAGATGGACCTCCATGAATTGACAATATAGTACAGTCATAAGCCCAAAACAAAAGCAACTGCTTGAAGTCAATCATCAGGCACAATAGTTATAAGTTAGAGATGGTCTCCTCAAAAAGCATGCGGTAGGGCAAGTACATACCTTCAGAATCTGAGGCCAGAAGAGCATACATTGTTTAAGGCACTTGTCCAAGAAAGCATCATGATGCTGCATAACCTGCAACCCTTGTGTGTACTGAATAAGAGTAGGAACCAAGAACCTTCTGCTCCATATGTAGACAAGATAAAAGACCAGACTTATTGAAAGAAACAACTGCAAACCCCTCAAAGTACACCAGTTGAAGCCTGACTACCACAAAAGTTCATGTTTGCTACTCTTAATACCAGCTCTGTGTACAAAGTGTGCCCACCTCATCAATGCTTTTCGCACTTTGTAGCTGGCCATGCATGACATGCCAATTAGGTTCAAGCACCTGAGCACAGATGGAACCACCACTCATTTAGGATATTATTCATCAAGTTCTCTCCAAAGTCTAGTTCTCTGCTTACACCCACATCATGATGTATCTACATAACAAAAACTGATTCAAAGATATAACTATTCACTCACTACAGAGCAAGACAAAACTACAACACACCACATCAAAGATGGGCCAAGATGAGCAAAACCCTCTTTGCATGGTTTGTATGGTCCTTCTTTGCATTCTTATCCCAATTCTCAGGTCATAGCAACGCACATGACAAGCATCACACAAGGCACAGAAAGCTGCTGTGCTCTTCTCCAAGAGGTGGCATGCCACCAACTGAGACTAAGCAATGACAGGCAAGAAAACAAGCTTAGCTGCAAACCTCAAAAGTCATGTAATGTTCAAATGTTTGTAGGAAGTGCAGCATGCGATGGCATAAGACATATGACTGTGACATAGCTGTTCCCAAGGAATTGAATGAGCGAGCAGCTGACTGCAAAACAAATCAACAAGTGTGTTGCAGCATTAAGCAGTCTCTTGGCTACAATGCCTTTCTTTCATGATCAACTTCAAAGTAGTGAATGAACAGAAGGTGCTGATGAAACAGAAGTGTACCTGGTGCAATTGCCAGGTGGCACACAGCTGGCGCTCGACATGCTTACAGTGAAAGAGATGCCGAAATATGAGCTGATATTTGGTCAATGCTTTTCTGGAAATTACCAGAGATAGTGGCCACCTCACCTACAACCCATCAACCACCCTGACCACTGAGTCTCTACCAGCTAAAGCACTCCCATGTCACTTCTTCATTCCCATATTTGGCATCCAAAGTCAGGAACAAAATAAAAACCATTCTCCTCATCTTGGACTACTCACTTGTTACCTCCACTAAGGCCTGTCAACGATAGTAGAGATAAGGGACTCTCACATTGTTCTTACCTCATACAGCAGTAATTAGTCTCTGGGCACTTCCTTATTCTATCTCACTCCAAAATTTTGATTGAAGAATAACAGGATTTTGAAAAGACTTCCTGCCTAACCTTGTAGTCCAAAGTAAAAGTCTCCAGGCCTGTTATGCTTCCAGATGCCATCCCCTGGAGACTACTAGCATCAGTTGAATCTGCGCGCTGGGAGTTATAATGAGCAGGCCCTGCTCCATTCTGGCTGATGTTCTGCAGCTGAGTCAGTAAGTTTGATCTCTCCTGCCATTTCCAACATGATCATGAGGCAAATGAGGATCACTGAAAAAAAACTCACTACTGAGATTAAATAAGCATGACCCTCCCTTAACTTCAAATACAAAATGTAGGCCTACAATTGAATTCTCACAGCTGTAGATTCCCAACCCAACTAGTCAGGCTTCACAGTATGGGCTACCACCGAAGCCCAGAGGACTTTTAGAAGCAAAGACAGAACAGTACTTACAATGTTGCATGTGAGATCTTCATGGTATGGATCTGATGCAGCAACTGATGTACGCAAAGCCAACTCCAACAATGACTGTGCATCACATGGTTTACATCTCAAGTCAATTACTCATCACTGCCCTAATTGCACCCAATGCAGCTAGTAGACATACAATCTGGTCATGACAACTTGGAACATGCCACTTCCTTTCCTTGGCTATTGTGTTCTTGTTAACACAGACATGACACAAGAGGGTAAAGAGTCCTTACCTGAAGTTTCTCCATAGACATGGCAGAAGGCCTCTTTGCAAGCTCATCTCGTGCTGTGTCCATAAAGTGAACCAGGAAATCACCCTGCATTCCACAAGGAATAGCCATATCACCATTGCTTAGAACTCCACAAACAGAACGATGAGAGATGATACTTGTGGTAGTTGGCAATACTATCTCAAGAGAACATATGTTCCTGTCAAAACCATTTTCTTCCAGGCCAAAGACAGAAATGCAGCTGCATAAGGGAATGACCATCTATAATGATTATCTATTTCACTACTCCCACATTCCTTCTCACAAAAATCATATCATTTTTTCCAAAGTACTCTGCTGATACAGACCTGATCAACAAAAAAGTAATGCTTCACTGATCGCAGCCTGCCCATCAAGTCAAACTGCCAATATGAAGCCACCCATCCAAGGTCACTGCTAGCACAAGAAACTTGGCAAGAAAGGTAAGCACCATCTCAGAGAACATTATTGAACCATAAGTGTAGAGAAGTATACAAGAACTGTAAAGACAACTAGGAAGCCTAGGCTCCCCCAGCACTGATGCCTCATGAATGGCCCCATGTAGAGGAAAAAACTACAAGAGGAAATGGAGGCCAGATGTGGCATGAATAATGCGAAAAGCAAGACATTGGACTTGTTAAATGAGATGCTTTACAGCATACAACATATGTATGACTCAAACATAAGAATGGCATCCATACTAGATCACCTTATGGATAATGAGATTAAGAAGTTCTGCACTTGCAAACTCGTATGCAATGTTAATGCGTTCCAAGTAGGGACGTCTTGGACCAATGTTTCTCTGGTTTGCATCCTCTGCAAAAGGAATCTGCAAAAAACTCAACAAAAAACCTCCACATTCAGCAAACAAAGGATCTAGGACAAAAATCACAGGGGACAAAATAGAAAGAAGGCAATAAAAGAACAACCCCCTGGAGACACACCTGGATAGAATGGCCACACTCACGTACTGCATTCAAGTACTTCCCAGTGGTAAGAATGGTTTCAGCTGAGCTTGCCAAAAACCCTGGGATATCTCGGCGAAGGCTGTAGCGCTGCTGCCAGTAGGTAGCATGGTAATCCTGACTCAAACTCTCCTGTAGCATCCAAGGGTAAGATCAGGACCTTTAAACATCGCTGTAATAGTGAACAGATCCTTCCAGAGAAAGATGATCTCACATCATTGTGACTTACTGTGAGGAAATATTGACAATCTATATTGACAAATGAGAAGAGGCTGAAGCCAAACACCAGCCAAGGTTTTCTAAAATTACTCAATGATAGTATTGTAAATACCTTCTGCAAGGACTTGTTCTCATCGATCAAGAATTCACCATAAGGATCATCAATTACACCTTCATAGACCCACCTTCACACAACCCCAGTACCCAACTTAGAAGGTTTGTAGGATCAACAGCAGATCCTTGAACAGAAAATAACCTTCAAGGATCAGATCAGCAGAGTTGTTGCCTTCACAGCAATTCCCACACTCATGACTTCCCACAACAATCTGGAGATGAGTACCTCTCAAGGATTCCAAAGTAAGGAGCACTTGCTGCATGTGTAAGCTTCTGAAGCAAAGCCCTGGCAGCACTGTCCCCAGCCATGGCTGTTGCCTATTAGACAGGACATTTGTTAGGGAAACCCCAAGATCTCATCCAGCTAGCACTTAGATCAGCACACCACTTCCCCTTTCATTCTGACAATCTCAAAATAGTGCACTTCCAGGGAATGAAGATAAAGCTGAATGTAGGGTCTGTCAATTGATAGCTATATGATATCTTTCATAAGAATAGAGAAATCTCCATTCTCACAATGAAGAAGAAACAGCAAGGTTAACACTTCCTCAGGAAGCCACAGAAAGAACCAAACAAGGGGAGACAAAAAAACAAACGAAAAACGTAAAACACACACTGGTATGAACAAAAATGCCAGTCTCGCACCTGTTCAGGGACCATCAACAGTAGTATGTATGTAGTGACTTAACTATCACAACTTCCCCACTGACTTCATCAGCTCCCTACAGTGGGTAAAGGCTGGTGACAAGCACCATCCTATGAACTGAGTTTCTGCTGCAATTCCGGAAGCAACGGGAAGACTCAGCCATACTACTGGCTAGCAACACACCCCACAACAAAGACCAGACAAAGAAACAAAGAAAGACAGCAAGGGAAAAGAACAGGGAAAGACTAAGAACATATTGATAGCTATATGATGTGCATATAGGGTTTACCTGATTGTGCAACAGATTCAATATTGCAGCACCTGAGGAATTCTGTGTACTTGCCTTCAGCACACACATGGAGAGTGCTTGCATAGCTGCAATCATTGGCTGCAATTCCAAACGCCTCTAGCATTCAGCAAACCTTATCTCTCAGTTTCTCTTTCTTTCAAGAAGAGTTCACTTAAGCAAGTCCAGAACAGCAATGTTTTCCAGGTACTGCATCCCTGACACAGAGATTGATGTGGAAAGAAGAATGATACCATGTGGGAATTCCAGCCCAGAAATTAACTACAGAAATGTAAAGTGAAAAACCAAAATCAAGATTGAAGACATTACCTGACTGAAGAACCACAAACCTTGAAGTGACAACCGTGTCAACCGGAACTGATGCTCAAGTTGTGCCACCATGGCATGATAATCCTATACGATCACATCACACCATTCAGTACCAGAAAAGCAAGAGTGCCTAGCATAAAGCTAATCTGACAGTCAGCCCCCCATGTAAGTCACAAAACATGGCATGAGTCTTTCATGAGGATGTTCCAGAAAAGGCCTGAAAGGAAACAAACTCACAAGATAACACAGCCTGCACAAGAGGTTAAACTTTTCAACATGGTCACAGAGCGCATTTTCAAACTCAAATGGCAAAGATAAGATGGGAATAAGAAACCTGTAGAATTGCTCTCAAGGCCGCTGCAAAAGCATGATTGACCAACCCATGTTTGAAATGTGATCTGGCTTCTGTGAACTGGCTCACCACTATGTAGTTCTCGCACAGAGGCAAAACCCGCTTTGCAAGCTCCTGCACTCAACACACATAAGGTGGGAACTTCCCAGGCAAGTAGGCACTGCTGGCTTGGCATCTCAATCACCTAGTGTAATATATGCCATCACTACATGGGCACTTCTTACATGTATTGATGCATCCATGGATGGATCCATGTAAAAGGAAAATGTATTTCCATCCTTAAACCGTCCCCTCCGAACTCGCACATATTTGCCTTCAATTCCAACCATGGCATAGAGCAAGTCATCAATCACCAGCAACTCCTGTTATTGCAATACATCAAACATAGTTAAAGGACTTCCTGCAACAACAGTAGATATTCCCTGAAATAAGCATATGACAGGTGCCCCAAAATATTGTTACAAACTGCTCTTGATGATGAACCACAGCCCTTGGCTCAAAAGAGTGAATCAACTCAAAAAACCACATGCTCAAAAAACCCATTCCAGATGGATACACTTCACTGGTTTAAGTTCCTGCAAACATTAAGAACTACACAACTTGACTCAGAGAAACTGACAAACATAGCATACATTTGGGGAACAAGGTTCTATCAGCATACCTGCACAGATGGCGTATAAATACCAAGGGTCCTGATGGCATCCCTGTTACTGTAACAAAGAGACAATATGTCATGTGGATGTCTACAACCTTGGAAAAACAATAGGTGGTGCAATCTGTCTTCACACACTTGAATTGCATTCTTTTTGCACTCCATAACTCAATTTTTAGCTTTAGGTTTCAAAACTGCACAAGACATATCTTACATGACTGAGTCCTTGTCCGAAGGGCTCTCCTTTGCAGTTGAGCTTCCTCGTGGAGTCAAGGTCCTTCTGGGATTGGTGTTGCTGTCCTGAAAGATTAACACAAAATTGCTTACAAATAATAATTTTGGAGTAGAGCAATCAGTAAGATTAGTGTGGTAATTGGGTGTGACTATTGAGGTTCCAGTAAAAGAGAAATACCTGGAAGAGATGTTGGCCAGTGAGATAAGGTCTGTCTATGTTCCACTGAGGGGTTGCAGGATAAGACACTCCCTCTATAAGAGGTTTTGGTACATCCAGATATTCTGCATGACACAGAATTGGACCCGACATCAACACAAGATTAGCCAAAAGTAGGTGTCTTCAAGACTAGGATTAGCACTACTTGAAGTTGTTTGCCACCCAATTTCAGACCCGCACTTTTGAGAAGGGACAAGTTGAGAGTATGAGGACCCTACTTTCAGAGCGGGAATTCACCCAGCTGGCACTTTCTGATTGACGACCATCAAGACCAAAGTTGTGGAACTGCTGCACAACACTAGCAGTCCGACTGACCATCTGCTCAGACTCCCTGGATCTTTTAGCAGGGCCTTCACCCACATCTGAAAAGGAGAAAGGCATGTTTGGTAGCTGCACATGCACATCAAGCCCATATTCAACATGAGTATACAAGTGCAAACAAGTTTTAGCTGCAGAAGTCATCTATGGTTAACAGTATCTGATTGTTCTGCTACTATAGTAATGACAACTACATGGAGAATGGAACAGGTCTTGTGCAAAGGTAAAAGCTCCCTCTGTATGTATGCACAGTTCTCTCATGAGGTCCCAATTCTCTTGACCCAAAATATTTTTCCTAACGAGAAGAACAATCATGAATGTAGGCATTAGCAAATGATGTAGAATTACTTGTGAAGAAGCTTGTGCATGTTGATCTAGAGGTTCGACTACTACAGATTCCCTGTAACTAGAGGGGTCCATGCCACCCTCCACCACAGACACAAGCTTCTTCACAGCAGGCTCTGACATCACCTGACCCACAAGCCAGATGTATTTATCGATTCCTTGCACCCTGCAAACATGTACAATTTCCTCAGGGTTCCAAGAAAACATCAACTCAAACAAATACAGCAGCTTTGTGTCAGAAGACAAGTTATCCACACTACCTGACATGTCCTGACAAATATGATTGATACAAGCAAGCAGGTAAATTAGGCATCCATTCAAAGTAAAGCAACTTGACTACTAACAGTGATTTTATGCATATGAGATATATGTACCCAGCATCTTTCAGTTGCTCAATTTTCTCTATCAACTTTTGAGGATGAGGAGATGAGGCCAGAAGCACTCGTTGTTCTTGTAGCAGCTGAAGCTGAATGCACAAAGACAAGCCTGAGTTAATAAATGTACAGGCATACAATTTGCCAGTCTCTGACCTAGTACATCTGCTCATTGAAGGCGTCACAAAAACCTTCAAGAACATTTTGGCCAAACCAAGGAAGAAAAATGGCAAGCCATAAACCCTAATCAGAAACCCTACGAGATTGAAACCGTTCCAGCATTCTCTTGCATTCACCGGCAGCGAAAGTCAATTTGATCAATGCTCAAATACCATTTATTTTACGGTACCCAAGCCTTTTTATCTTCAAAGAACTAGAATCCTGTGCTTCACAAACAATGGAGATGCTTTGACAAGCAGGAGTTTTTTCTTTGAACGTCGCCCATTAGGGCTCAAACTAGCACCTGTGAAATGCAGGAGGAATTCTAATGTGAAAAGTACGACGACTGAGGGAGTATGAGACCTTGGGCAGAGATTGAGATGAGGCGCCCTGCAAGGAAGGCCAAAGCTGCTCCAAATTATCATGGATAAGAGCTGCAGCAGCCTGTGGACTATTGCTGCACACACGAACTAGATCCTTCAGAAGCTCCCGCGCTTTTTCAGAATAGGCTTGCTCCATCCCTCGATGCTCTCACCGTCTGTCTGTCTACACCTGCTGATTCACTGGCTCCAGCTCCCTACTCCTGACTCCATCTGCCACGGCTTCTCGCGTAACCTGCATTTCCTCTCACTCAACCTGAAGCTCCCCAGCCTCCAGGCATATCTCCCTCCTCTGCAGCTCCCAAATCCGCAAATCTCCTCTGTTTTTCTTGAATTCTGTTTCCATACATGAGTGCTGCAGCATCCTTCCGAGCTCGAATATCCAAAACGTGAGAAATGGTGTGTGCAACAGATCTGAACAAGATTGTTGTAAGGTGCATCAAAGCATGCAACCCTAGAAAGTTCGAATTCTCTGCAAATTTTGTTCCCCTTGGCCTACTTCCCGCCCCGGACGAGGAGAGACGAGTCCCGAACCAGGTCTCAAAATGTCGAGATCTCAAACAGACGTCCGACGCGAAATGGAGCCCGCTGGCCGTACGGGGTATTAGGGTATTCGTACGAGGTTTTAGGGTATTTGTTTTTGGCCTTGCCTACTCCCAAGGCAAGGATATTGTGTTTAGATTCATTATAGAGTATAGTAGCAGCTTAAGCGATTTTGGCCCCTAGGTAATAATAATAGGTCTATTTTTATATGAGGATTTTTGAAACATGATATTTTGGCTTGTGTTGAAACTTGAGATTAGTTATAATAGAGTTATAACAATATCTTGAAGGATTTTGGTTTCTTTTAGAGGATTTTTTGAAGATTATATTTTTGCATGGTGAAATATTTGAGTTTCTATAATTCCTCTTTTGCCTTAAGATACTTTTTAATGTAAATGGCAAGGCCACAGTGTGACACAGCCCTTGTTTCACCTTTGAATCATCACATGTGGAAATTGAATGTTTTTTATCCTCTCAAGTGACCAACATCTATTCCATTCAAAAGTTCACAATCACATTGAACAAAAGATTTTTTATTTTAAATCTTTTTTTCATATTAATATGGTTTCATGAATTTCTTGATGTATTTGATACACAATTTTTTGAATAGGTGAAAATTGAATATCATGTTCCATAACTAATAAAAAATGAAAATCATTTCATGAAAAATCTATGTGATTGTAGAATCTTGTGTTGATATTGTAGGATTCAACAAACAAATGAAAATTAATAAGTATTGCAACCGTTAATCTTCATTAGTAGCATGGACCACCATGAAGCCCAAATGATGATAATAGGATGAATGGTGTGTTTTTCAACCATGTTTTTTTCCTCGATTTGTGATGCAACCAAGGTGATCATCATTGTTAAGTAGTTTTTTTTTGGGGGGTGGGGGGTGAAATTCCACAATGCAATGACAAAAATCCCATGTAAAGGGTACCAAAAGTTTGTTTTGGAGAAAGAACAAAAGGCATCACAGTTTGTTTGAAGGGAAAAAGCTTTGAAGTCATCGTATTTAAGCAATGCATTGTGTAAGGTTACCAAAACAAAGCAAGATTCTAAGAAAATCTCCTTTCCTCTCTACCCTCTAGCTGAATTTGGTTCGCTCTTCTTGTGAATGATCACTAGTCCACCGACCTTAAAAAATTGAAAGAACAAAACCATGTCCACAAGTTCATTTAGCCAAATTTAGTTACCTAGTCACAAAATAAATATGGATAGAATTTTATTCTTTTTAATCCTATATATTGTTGGCGACCCTATATGAACCATGTATAGAAATATGTTGGGGTTTTTTTTTTAAATTGCATTGAGAAAAACTTCAAAAAAATAATTAAATTTGCACCCCAAAAATTCAAAATTTTGCATATAAAAAAAGGTTACTTCTTAACCACATAGCTACTATGCGTACAAACAAAGGTTATAACATTAGTGTAAAAAATATACATAAATATACATGTTGTTTGGGGTTAGAGTGAAAGTTTAGCATCTCCCCATGCACCATGATTGATGGATGGTAAGTGTTTAGGAAACAATTTTATGTTGGGTTCGAATTCCACAACTAACCATGCTGGTTAGCTTGGTTGCAAGCAATTGTTAGCAGATAGTAAAATCACATGTACACCTAATACCGTGGTCAGTGAACAGATTCAGCACTAAGGTGTTGAAAATTTTATTCATTTATTAAAAGTGAATTTTGGAATTTAATTTATAATTCTATAAAAAAATTAAAGTATTATGTGCATCTCTCTCACAATTCTCTCCAAAAGAACTATTTCCCCATGCAAAAGAAAGCCCAATATACTTACATCCTTTGTTATCCTCCTTGGTCAGCATTTCCAACCAACAAATGACTCCTCCAATTGCAACATGGATGCGCATCACATGACCCCTTTTTTTTCTTCAATTAAAAATGTTCAAAGAAGAACTATGTGCTCTCTCACCATTGAGTAGCACCATTGACTATGTCATATGCTTTTCATTCAAGGCTCATGATTTGCATATCAAAAAAATGATTGAGGCAATTTTGCTTTTAAGTTTTTCCAACTTTGGATAGTGAGAGCTCACATTTTTCAGCATTTTGGGGGAAAAGAAAATTAAATCAACAATTTCAAGATTAACTCTAATGATGAAGGTAATCAAAATTGGTATAGATGAAACAAGTACATTGTCCAATAGGATGATCATCAATTTCACAATTATGAAAATATTTCATATGAAATTCTAAGCCTAACTATGTCATTATTTTAACCAACCCACTTATATGGACATGGAAAAACAAATTAAACATGTGCCTTTACATAATTGAATTTTTCATAGTTTGATTGAATTGAATTGAATTGAATAAGACCAAATTATGAAAATAATTCAATTCAATTTTATTTGAATTAAAATTCAATTAAATAGTCAAACATAAAACATCATATTTATTCAACACTAACCCATTCAATTTGTTTGGTCAGTGATCGAATCGACAAACATAACCGGTTCAATTTATCACAGTGTCCAAGTCTGAAGTTGAAGCATAGAAAGTCCAGAACTATGCTTAGACCCCAAGATCTTGTCTCTTAGGGTTAGGGCTAGGAGAACGTAGAACCCAAGATCGCGTCTCCTAGGATTAGGATTAGGGTTTAACGATTGCAGACGGGAACGCAAAAGAAGGCGGCAAGAAGTACGGCCCACTTCTCTCTTTCTCTCTTGCTCTCTTCTTGCACAGCTTCTCTGGCCACTTGTGTCTTTCGTCGCTTGTTTCGAGGTTCTGTTGCAGCTGTTGTTGCAGTGAGTTTGCGGGAGTTGACACCATGAGTAAGTCTGGACAGCCTCCGGATTTGAAGAAGTAAGCGGTTCTCAGATTTTTTTGTAACACCTTTTGCACACTCATATTTCGTCTCTTGCTTTGCTTGCGTGTTGTCGATGGCGCTCTTTATCTGGTTTCGCTTCATTCTCCGGGGTTTTTTTCACTGCTCTAAAGGTTCCTGGATCCGTAATCCCGTCACACCGGTCTAACGTTTCGCTGGTGTGTTGTGTTTTGCTGTTCAGGTACATGGACAAGAAGCTTAACAGTGAGTGCACGATCACCTACCTTGTTGTGTTTCGCAGTTGCATTAAAATAAAAAAATTGTTCGTGTGCTTTTCCTCTCCCCCTCATTTAAGGTCCAGTCCCAAGTATGTACACACGCATGACGCCGGCTGCAGGTAACATGTCTGAGAGTCTCTCTCTTTCTCACTGGGAAGGAAGAAACTCTAGGTACTGTTACTGTCCAGTACCACAGCCATTTGTCCCCCAATTGTCATATGCCTCTTAATCCCAGCCGAGCTCATTCAATGTTCGTCTGATTCATGCGAGGCTAAGAGAGAACATGGAAGTTTCGCTGACAGCACTCTTATCACTGAGTGTAATCTGATAGTGACTTCTCAGACATTCGTCACTCTGTTTTTGAAATAGGTTTGTTGCCAAAAGCACAGGGAAATCTTAGCTTCTGCAAACAGCCAGTCAGTGGAAATGCTACTCTACTTGAGAGCTGTATTGGAAAGTTTCATATTTTGTCTGTGAACTGTCGTGATTGCAGTAAAGCTGAATGCAAATCGGAATGTTGTCGGGGTCTTGCGAGGATTTGACCAGTTCATGAATCTGGTGCTGGACAACACATTGGAGGTTAATGGCAATGACACCACTGAGATCGGCATGGTTGTAAGTGCACCAAGTCTCAATTTCTGGTCTCCTATTTCTCATGCATGGAATTAGTGCTTTGAAACATCAATATGCCTTTCTTCAAGCAACTTGAAAGCATCCTTTCTTTCATCTTTACAACCTCATGAGAGGAAACTTAACTTGTCTTGCAGGTCATTCGTGGCAACAGTGTGGTGATGATTGAAGCTCTCGAAGCTGTTCGGTAATCTTGAGGAATGGAAATGGCTTTGTATTTTCTCACACATGCAACCCTCCTTGGATTGTGACATGTCAAGGGGCTTGATCTCTACTCTGAGTCTAGTTTGATCCCTTCAAAAAGTGTTAACTGGAGCCTGTTGGGCCTGGTTGACAAGTTGTTAGATAGATATCAAATGGGATTACAAAACTGTATTCATTTTTTAAGGTGAATCTGTTTCTTCTTTGATTTTGTAAAAATTGGTAATTTCTCCTTAAAACTGCTTCTGCAATGAATGCACTACATGTGACCAAGGCACAAGCAGGAGTGCTTATACTTGGTTAAATACAAACTCAGGAATTCTGGAGTGTGTTGAATCTTTCTATAGGCAGCAGCAACCTCTTCAGTTGTGCCTGTAACATGGTTACAACTCATGATTGGCCTACAGGAGTAGTCAGGATTGGCATAATATGAGTGATCACTCACATTTTGCATTTCAAAATTTAATGTACATGAACAGAGAAGCTGTTAATCAAAGGTTTTGAGAGCCCAAAAGAAACTAGATGCAAATGCCAATGAATGGAGAAGATGTTGATCAAAGTCTTTTGCAAATGGATCAAAAACTAGATCCAAATGCCAATGAGCAAAGAAGTCACTGATCAAAGTTGTTTGCAAATGGATCAAAATACTAGATCGGATTTGCCCATGAACAGAGAAGCTCCTGATCAAAGTTTCCCAAAATGGATCGAAGGAGATCTAAATGCCCAACACAATCTGTGATTTCAAGGAGCCAAATTGTAGTCCTGAACTTTTAGTGAATATGCAACCAGATTCTGTACAGTAATTTTTCCTCCTTAAGGTGCATTCACAATTGGGGAAGGCAAAAATATTGTTTGACTACAAAATCATGTTGAACTCTAACTTTGACTACATATTCATGTTGAACTCTAATTTTGATTGATTGTTATGACTTGTACAAGTTATTTCTTCCTTATTATTTCATTAGATAGGAGTGTACATTAGGATCAATATGATAAAAGGAAATCATAATTTTGACATAATCAAGTTATTTCATATTTTAACCTACTTATAACCTACATCTTGATTTGTTGCCCACATTGGTGGTTCAAGGTTACCAACATTCCTTGCCAAACAACATCATCTCGTTGAGGGCGAATGATTTAAATACGATTGGGCTAGTAGATTTGGTTATTTTATGATGGTTGTGTCAAAGTCTTTCATAGGCTACCACATGTTTGGGCCTTTTAAACCCCAAATCAAGGCTCTCCTAATAGTTGATTTGTGTGTTGCAATATTTGCAAACCACATAGATGCACCCATGTGTACACATGTTGAAAAATGTCCCACCTATGGGGGATTTTTGGCCAACTTCGTTAACAAGATGGCACCATATTTGGGCTTGGATCACAGAACTAATGTAGGTGGATGCCACATTAGTCAATTCATGTTCCCATTGATTCTAATGGATGTGGATTAACCTGGCACCACTAAAGGTGATTCAAAATGCATATCGATTCGTTCCAAGGTCACCCACATACTTGGTGCATGACATATTGGATCCAAGTCACTATTCATGTGTAGTCCATCATGATGACAGATCAATTTTACTTGTGGTCAATAAGGTTGAGCTTCCATGAACAACCTTATTGAGTTTCTTACATTTTCATGCATTTCAAAATGGAAGACTTGGGATGGTTTGGGATTCTAAATCTTCACACGCATGGAGGAACCCAATGCGGATGAAAAGGAACCCATGGGTTTTCACATTAGCACCACCATTGAGCTTTGTCTTTCAAAGAGAGCTTGTAGGCAAATTTTGGGGCAAGTCGTGGACTTGAACTACCTTGCATGAATATTCAATTTATGTTTAATAAAATATAAACGCATTGCCCATTATTCCTCACCCACCCACCTTTCAATTTTTATTGTTCACCCACATTTATAACATTTATGTTACTACAAAAAGGGGGGGGGGAGGGGGGAGGGGGCATCCTTGGTAGTTATGGGATCATTCAAGATGGTAGCAAAGATTTTTAGGTGTTGGGAAAAGAGTTGGTGATATGGGGGCACCACAACATTCTAGCATTTCCATTCCCATATTTTACATAATAATCACAAGCAATGCCTTTAACCTTAAGGATTGGGGACAACCCATCATTGCAACCCAAAATGGACACGATTTCAAAAACTTGGAATTTTGATATTAGCCTAGTAGTTATAGGAAGTGAGGTGTAGGAAATACAATAGCTACTATAAAATTATATTAGATGTTTTGCCTTTAGTTTGAAGGATTCAAGCCAATTGAAAGGACAAGAGGTTCAAATTGTATTAAAGGATGATAATCCAATTTTTAGGCGACCTTCCATGCTTAATGAGCTAGAAAAGGCTTTGGTTTAAACTTAAACAACAAAGTTATTGGATGTTAGATTGGTAGAATTATTAAAGGGTGAATATGCCTTAGTAATAATGATGTTAACCAAGAAAGATATATTTGGCAACTAGACTAAATGTTGCATTTGTGATGATTATCATTCGATGAACAAATGGACCCCTTCAAACAAATATGCCATGCCCCTAACAAAGGAGGTTTTTGATGCCCTTGGACAAGCTAAGATTTTCAATACTTTGGATTTATGTTTTGGTTACCATTAGTTACCATTAAGGGAAGGTGATAAAGCTAAAACGACATTTTGGGAAATTGATCCCCATGAGAAGGATTGTTTGTACCAATGGTGATTTTTACCATTTGGTTTGAAAAATGACCCTACAAAATTTCAAAAGGTAATGGATCAAGTGATTTCAAGTTTTAACATTGCCAAATGTTACATTGATGACATCATTGTTTTCAGTTTGACATCCAAGGTTCACAAGCATCATTTGCATAACGCATTTGAAAAATTTAACAATCATAACCTTAAGCTTCACCTAGGCAAATGTCAATCCTTTTATACTTAAATGGAGTAATTGGGTCATATGATTTATCTAAGGAGATTGAGGGTCCAAAAGGCCAAGGTTGAAACCATTTCAAAGGTTCCCCAATCAACAAATGTTAGTTGGTTATGCACCTTCCCGTGCTTGTGTAATTATTGCCAAAGATTTGTCAAAAGGTTTAAGAACATTGGCAAAATTTTCACCCAATTGATGTAATTTTACTAAAAGTATATTTGGGGTCAAATGCAAGAACATGTTTTTCAAGAATTGAAGGTTTGGTTTTCATCAACCCTTATTTTGTGACAATTCATAAGAGGATGACCTTTCTAGTTACATACCAACTTGAGCACTTTAAGGTTAGGAGCCATGCTTACCCAACTTGACATTAATGGTTGAAAGTTTCTGGTGGCATATGTCAATTAGTCCAATAACAAGACAAAGGCCAAATATAATTCATATGAGGGGGAATGCTTCATAATTATTTGGGCAATTTTAACATTTTAATGTTATTTTTATGGTAGTCCATTCACCTTGGTTATCAATCACCAACCCTTCAAATTTTTTATGAAATTAGATCAATTCATAAGAAAGTTGACCAAATGGGCATTTATCTTACATGAGTACAATTTTGATATTGTTCATAAGGCCAATAAGGTTAATTAGGATGTTGATGGGTTGAATTGAAACCCAAGTTCCAACACAAAACATACCATAGGGGTTCAATGTCATGGTGATATCGATTTGGAGGCAATATAAGGATGACATGTTTCTGCATACCTATGCACCATGTTGGGATGTTCTAGAACAAGTAATGAGGATGCCCAAAAGGAAGACATTGAATTAAAGGGCAATGGTGCTCATGATATCCATGATGATTCATTAGTTATTGCATATTTTAAAGATGTGAAATTCTGGTTAGATTGACCCCCAAGGAACAAAACCACATGTTCTGGCATAGAGCCAAGTAATTCAAATGGCAAAGTAATTCCTTTTGACAAGCATGAACAAATGGATGAGTATGAGTATTATCGTGCCCAAAACAATGTGAAGGCCTTGTATAGCATGTTCATGAGGAGTTGGGTCATTTTGGGATCCAATAGACATGTAGGTTGTTCCAAACACAATATTAATGGTGAGGGATGCAAATACAAGTTCAACAATTTATTTCTCAATGTATGGTGTGCAACCGAGTTTGGTCATCATTTAATGCACCTACACCTCATCTACAAGCTTTTATCAATTATGGGGCTAAATTATCAATGGAATTTGGATTTTGCAAGCTCATTGAATTTGTCTTTTCAACATAAGGTTTCGATATGTTTTGGTTATGGTCGAACATTTTCCAAATGATTGGAGTTAATGCCGTTATCAGATTGCAATGGTGAAAGAGCTATATATGCATTTTTGGATTAAATGTTGGATATGTTTATGTTCTAACCAAGGTTTTCACCAATTAAAATATGAAATTTCATGGGGAATTCCAAGAGTTGTGTGAAAAGGCATTGATAAAATCATAGGATGATTTCATGAAACCATTCTGAGGTAGATGGGTTAATTAAGCAAATGGTGCAAACGATAAAATGAAAACTATGTAAGTATGGCTTCCAAAAAAACCATATTAAAAATTTAAATTTACCATGGTTGAACATGGGATATAAATTTGGTTGGCATGCATGCCTTGTGCCATTTTCACTATTTTTTATATTGTTCAGTAGTGATTTTGAACTCTAGCCTCCATTTGATGTGTTGTTATGTTAGCATTTAGTGAGTTTGGATGATTTAATAATGTGGATTTAGGCATGTGAGCAAAAAACAATTATATCTAGATGTGTGATGTTTATGGCTATGGAGAATTTAGTAATTGTTCAACATTGGGATATTCTTTGATATGTTACAATTTGTGGAATTGGGTATCAACCTCAAGTTCATAGGTTTGAACTTGGAGATTTTGTGTACCTATAAAATACAACATTGACTACATTGATGTGATTGCAAGACATGTTATTTTATGTGTGCGAAAGGTTCTATTTTTTGGAGTGTTGTTGGAAGGTCGAGATAATTAGACATGAAATGACTATGTGCATAATTGTGCATCATGTCATATTTTTCATGTGGATAGTCATATTGACCCTTCTTTGGTAGTTATTCTTGTTTGATTCCATTATATGTTATGTGAACAAGCCACATGGGTTGCCACCATGTTGATTTGTGAAATTAGTGTTCACAAGGTTGGCATATGGGGTGTTTAACACCGCCATTACATGATGTACTAGCTGACAAATGGTTTTGTCCCTAGTGTACCAAACAAGTTTAAGATCTTAATCCTATAGTTAAATGGTAGGAAATGTTTTAATTTTTTTTTCAATGGAATACCTAGTTGGTTAAGGATTAAAGGGATTATATTTTGGCAATTAATGACTAGGCTCTCATGTCTTGTCTACTAATCATCTCACCTTATAACCAATGTGTTTACCTTTGGGAAATGTTTTATATGGTTTTTCCATTTCAGGGGGCCTTAGACCTAGAATAGGGGGGCAATTTAGATAGGATGCATTAGATTTATGAGGTTTTATTATGTTTAATTTATGTGTGTTGATAGAAATGGTTGTAGGCATCAACATTCGAATGCATAATAGTTGTTAGGAATTTTATGATAGTTATTTGTTTTTATCCTAGTTATAATAGGTAACTTAGGGTAAATAGGGTTGGAATTGGTTTTAGTGTGAATGTGGTTCCAAACTTTTCATGTTTGGGAGAAGTAAGGATTTGGGTGATCAAAATCCAATTTTCTGAACTTTGAAACCACTTTATTGTTGTGTTGTGTGTTATATTTGCTTTGCAAGGAAATATATGTTTGGGATTTTGTTTTGTTTTCCAAGATGTATGGTACTTGGATTCCTAGGATTGTGTTAAGTAACAAGTTTTTGTGTAGGGGAACAAAATTTGGTTTGGATAGGATACTCTAGATTTATAAGGTTTTATGTTTAGTTTATGTGTGGTGACAATGATGGTTGTAGACACCAACATTGGAACACATGATATTTTGTAAAAACTTAAACCAAAAATGGTGATGAACAATGTTAGGAATGAAAATTACATTCAAGTAATGAGATGGGGCAACATTCAATCGTGATGAATGTGAACATAAAATATTCTTCAATAACATCATAGTTTGATCCATATCCTTTGTCCAAAAGTGTGGGCTTGTATACAAATGAATTGAAGGGAAATGTTTTCCACAATCATATATATTAATTCAGCAAGTTTGTCAGTCAGTCAGTCAGTGACAGTGACTCCAGTAACTACTATGAAATTTTAATGTGCACCCTTTTGGTAAAATTTCCAGGTGCCAATTAAAACTGACTGCGACTTTTCCTTTTGGTACATTTCCAAGTGCCAATTAAAACTGACTGCGGCTTATCCTTTTGGTAAATTTCCCAGGTCCCAATTAAAACTGACTACGGCTCAACCTCTTGGTAAATTTCCAGGTCCCAATTAAAACTGCGACCTTTTTTCCTTTTGGTAAATTTTCAAGTCCCAAACTGCGGTTTTTCCTATAGAGTCATTATTAGGTAGAGGGAAAGATATGGGTACCCGAGGTGACTAACTAACCACGTGTCGAGATCCGGAACGTCGACTGACATCTTAATCGACGAATTACTACTACATAACGGACTCCAAAATCCAGGTGCCAAAAGCGTTGCATGACCGACCTTCCTTCCCTCTCCGGAACGCTTTGGGAATTAACTTGGTTTGTCTGTGACAGTGACTTCGGACGGACAGTGGCCACGGACAGTTGTTTGAAAAGAAAAGTTTTTTTTAAAAACCAAAAACATCAACCAAACATTGTTGAAATAACACACATGTGCATTATGCACAAGGTTACCACTAGTATTCTATTAATAGTATAAGGTTTTAGTTGGGGACCATTCAAATTATTAGACTTTTTTGCAAAAGGGTCAAATAAAGCGGTCGATGGAAAAAGAAACATTGAACTTTGGGATGCACCCACAACTAATTAATATGAATTATATTAATTGTACTAATAAGGGTTTATTGCATATACGTTTAAACTTTCCAAAGCATTTACATTAAGACATGTAAGTGTAAGAAGACATGATGAATAAGTTTCCACGTTTACTTGGTTTTCACAATGGATATATGTGTATTTAAACTTAATTGCATAACATTGGAAACCACAATGGATATGGGTCTTTGACTCTTGTCATTTCTTAACATCTTTAAGAGGATCAAGATTCACATGTAATGATTTTTTAATGACAATTTTTTGTTATCTTGTGATTTTTTGTAGAAAAATTAGAATTCTTTTCCTATTGTAAAATGGGGTTTTCAACAAAAGTTTGCCTTTCATATGAATTTACAAAATCAAAATTTAAAAAATGATAGAGATTCTATGATGGTAGTTGTGTACATTTTAATCAATAATCACAATCAATTTTCACTTAAAAAAAGTTATTGCTTTCATTTTGAAAAATTCAGATAGAGATTCTATGATGGTGGTTGTGTGCATTTTAATCAATAATCAAGATCAATTTTCATTTAAAAAATTTATTGCTTTCATTTTGGAAAATTTATTTTGCAACCACAAATATAAGGGCAAAACATGCAGAACTTTCCATGGTTGTTAGTGACCAATTTGCTTTGTGATTATTATTATAATCAAGTTGGTATACATAACATTTAACATTGCTTAGTGATGAGTCAAAGTGACAACCATTCTTAACGTGAACATGAATTCCATTAAATATTTAGAAGGAGATGAAGGTGGTCTAGTGAGTGGGTTAGGAGCCTTGCACAAGTCATGTCTTGAGTTCAAAACCTTGGTTCACCCTCAAATATTAAATATTATCTTTCATAACAATCCAAGTGTAGGGTAAAACCCAAAATAAGGGGCCTAACATGAGGCAATAGCCAAGACCAGCCTTGCATTTTTGGAATGTTTTTTGCTTGTAGGTTTTACCCATCTTAATGCACGAAGCAACCGTTATCTTGAACTTAAAACATACATACATCACAAGGTGTAGGAGGAGTACAATTCTTAGACCTATTCCTTAAGAGTGATAGGGATCTCACACCCTACAACTAGGCATAGTTTCCATCTTGCTTTAAAGGAGTAGGCCTAGGATCCTTTTCCTTCTTTTTAGGAAGGATATTGATGGATATAAGGTGCCTTCCAAATACATTAGGAAATTTCTTTGCAACCTCTATCAATAATTGAAAGATGCACCTAAATCCAAAAGGGGATTTTAAACACTAATTTGAGCCTAAGCATATAACCACAGATATTTTTGATTGTCTCTCAAGGATAATTGAAAGATGCACCTTAATCCACATGGGTGAGTTTTGAAACTAATTTGAGGGCCCAAGTCATGGTCAACAAACTTGTTTCTTTCCCATGCACTTGTGGAATGTTTGGAGATCATTTTTTTCATAGATTATTAGTGTAGCCTATGCTGTTGGCCCAAGTGTGAACACATTATTTAATCTTTTCATTTTCAGATTTTTTAAAAAAATTTAATTTGACAATGTGAACACATTGAGGATTCAACCGAATTTTTCGTTTGAAACCCAATTTTTGCAATTTTTTTGAATTTCCAACAACAAAATTCACTCAATATCTTCCACATCTTAGCTTTGAAAATTGTGAAATTTTACTTTATTAAATTTAGACTCGCTGAACATTTTCCAAAACGCTAAGAACGACCCAAAATTTCAATGCAATTTTTAGTTTCAATTTTATTTAATATTTATTGAGAAAATGATTGAATAATCAATAGCCTTCACATGGTAGGTCCAAACAGTTTCAAACTGAGTCAATGCATGCCTATTCATCAAGAGCTTTCCAAAGGTACCAAGGGTGCAACATTGTGGTTTGTGAGATCTCAACATGACAAACAAAACAAACAAAACAATTCTACTTCACATATAGATAATGGTTTTCAATGGTACTATGCTTGGTGGAAAAATCTTTGCTCAAGAGGCCATTGGAGAAAATGTCTATCCTCAAAGGCTTATAGTCCACAATGTGACTTGGTCATGTCGGATACATATGGCATAAAAGAAGGTCATGAAAAACATATGTACAAATATTGAAGAGACAAAAGATGCAAGTTTTACCACCTTGTTGGATACATTTCATGCTGCTTGCGGTGGGTTTTTTTTTTATAATGTTGTGCAAATTTTTGTTTTGAAGAGAACTTCTAGTTTTGGTTTTCGCTTTTTAAAAATAATTGGAGGTTCTTTGGGCATGGGTTTGAATCTGATTCTTCTCATTTATAAACCTTGCCATTATAATTTTGACATATTTTTCCAAATTCAAGAACTTTTTGAGTTCAGTTCAAAAACTAGGTTCAATTCCATGTACACATTATTCCCCTATGCTAAATATTATATAGGTACAAAATTTTGTAACAAATGAAAATTAATATTTAACATTGAAGTTGAGCTTATTTGTTAATTTTTTATACAAATCAACTTGCTCAATTAAAGAACTTGCCTCTCTTTTCAAGAACATATTTTTTCACAATTCCAATTTCAAGTTTGGATCTAACAAAATACTTGTTTCATGGTCCAAGGTCTTATGTTGTTTCAAACAAAAAGATATGAGCTTGGGTTTGGGTCAGAAGAACTTGACCTTGAACCCCAATTTTAACACTAGAAATTAGATACCTTGGTAACACTGAATTTTTTCAGTGTTTAAGGTTTCGACGAGTGTTGTCTAATTCTTGATTTCAAAAGGAACCTTCAATTCTAGTTCTAACACTTTTTTTTTTTTTTAATGATGGAACCTTCAATTTGTTTGAGATTGGTTTTTTACATTTCTAAAAGATTTGGCTTTATTCATTTTCACAAAAAAAATAAAAACCAATCCAATTTCAAACCAAGTCTTGCTTCATCTCCATTACACACAATTTTAAAAATAAATAAAAATTATTAGTTTGTTCAATTAATGCACATAGTTCAAAATAAAAGTTATGGAAAAATTAATTATGTACAATCCATCAAATGTAATAACTTGCTTAAAAATTAAAACTAAATTTATACTTTAAAAAAAATAGAGTTGCACTTATTTATTTTTTTAAAGAATTTGAACTTCTTTAAAAAAGAACAACACCTCTAATTCGGAATTTAAACCCTAAACCCTAAACCCTAGTTCTCCAATGATAGCTCCAACAAAACTTGAAACTTCGTACATGGTATGGAAGGTGCCTCCATAATGAGTTGCCTAGTTCTTTAGGTCGGGTAATGCACTAACAAGAGAGAATTATGCCCGTGTCTTTGTGTGTTCCACCCTTGGTCCACTTGACGTAATGCCTTGTTATCAGGCCACTCCCATACATTTGAAGCCATGGTTCAATAGGGTCCTAATAAAATGGCCGGAACAAAGTTTCAGATTTTAAGTTGTAGGGTAAAGACCTATGTTGATTGGCATTGCCAAAACTTGTGGGGCCTATGATGAACTAGACAAGTCTGGCCCCGTATTTTGGGAATGACCCCATCAATGGGCTTTGTTTTGTCATAAAACATGAAGCAAACATTACTATAGATGATCAACTATTTTATTTTTTGCTTATTTTTTCATATGGTTTTAAATTATTCGTCATTATTTATGTCAACGTCAAAATTAATTTAAATTAACATACATTTCATGGACATGAAAATACACATGTTAATTTGTTTTTTCATATCCATGTTGAAAAGGATACGGGAAAAGAATGATATAGTTATAAAATGGAAGTAGTTATCAAGAAAGGTGGGAGATAATTATTATGAAAGTTAATAAAAAAAAAAGTAATTATTAAGGGAAAAAAATGAAATAATTAGGCTTGAAAATGAGACATACAATAATTATTTTTAAAATTGTCTTAAAAATAGTCCATGGATGACCATCCGAAGAATTGCAAAAAAATTGCCCATAGGGTAGAACAGTCCATAACCGAACACTTAAGGTAGAGTTTGCTTGTCATTTTTGTAAGAGGGCCCCATTGTTTATGGTGTCCAAAGAATAGATGGAGCTCTCCTCTTGGCGCATCTGTTTCACTAAAAATCGACAAAAATTGACTAGAGGCAAGAAAGTTATGGCCCCCTAAGTATGAGAGAGTCTTTTTTACAGAAATTTTTTGATCGAATAGCTCATAGCCTATTTTTGAACCCCTCCAAGTGCCCTTAAATATTACTTTGTTGCCCTTAGAGTTAGAAGATGATTCGTAGAGGTGAAGGTGGTGATTGTAGAGCAGTTTAAATCGCTCAATTTGAACCAAAAAAAAATGAGAAATATATGCACTGATGAAGTAGGGGTCAAAATGAAGAAAACTGAAAAAAAACGTGTTTTGCAATTCCAAAACAACGTATTTTCTTTATTGCTATTTTCTGGCTGCTCCTTTGGCTTTGCATTTCCAAGATGATTTGTAGAGCTTGAGAAGGCGCTCCTATAACATTTTAAATCACTCAAAATGGAGAAAATTTGAGAAAGATCTGCCAAAGTGTTCGGTGATAGGCTAATGTCTGATGATGGGCTGTTCTACCCTATACGAGTTTCGATTACTCATCACTGGAATACATGAATGATCAGAGGTTTTTCAGCCTAGCTTTTAAGGAGTAAGGTTTAGGGTTTAGGTGGGGGCATTGCCAAAAATTGTGATGCCCAGGATGAGCTAGATAAGTCTGGCTTTACATTTCCAGAACGTCCCCTACCCATGGGCTTTACTCATCATTAAACACCTAAGCAAAGATTGTGAACTCAAACATACATAGCCCCACAAGGCTTACAAGGGGTTCTTACTTCTTGCACCTACTCCCTCTGTGTGGGAACAATTTTATGCTTACATATATTTGTGAATATCCTTTTTTTTTCCTTCCTCGCGGTAAGCATAAAATCTGTGTTGTAAAACTCTTTAAAGAGTTTTAAGACATGGATTTTACACCCATCACCAGGAAGGAGAAAAAAGGCTTACAAATACTCCTTAAGAGGGAAAAATTTTATGCCTGTAACTAAGAATGAACAATCTTGCACCTAGCAGAAGATCAGTCATTCCTAGTTATAGGAATAAAATCCCTCCCTTTGAAGGAATAGGTGTAAACCTCCTCTTTTTTAGCAGGGATATTCACAAATCTAAGTTGCCCTCCATGTATACTAGGAAATTTCCTTGCTTTATAGGGTCAGGGTGTATATGTGTATGTTGATAGAGAAGCCCTTTACTATGTTATTATGATTATAACTTTTGTATGAAATGACACATACATTTGCATGTGATTTTGAACCCACAATAAAACTCACATCCAAGTAGTTAATTCATCAACCCTTTTTGGGGGAAACATGGCATATCAGTATTTCTGTATCATAACAGCTCCATGGCAATGTGTGAGTTTGATCTTGGTTTTACAAGTTAGAATGACGTTTATTATTAACATTGTAGCGCTTCCAACCATTGGCCATATACATGGCTCTGTTACCGAAGTGAAAATATCTCATGGTATAGGTCATATTAGGTACAATTCCAAATGATACAAGAATTGCAATATAATGTCATGTGGTGTTATAGTACACCCAAATCACAATTATCTTCAAATGATATGAAATTAGCTGACAATTTGGGTGAGAACATGTTATGATGGGTGACAATTTAAAGCTTAATAACCAAATTAAGTGCATTTGCAAGACTGAATAATTGTAACTAAGTGGTTTGGTCCATGATTTTGGCAAAGTGCAATGGACAACAACGATGTGGTATTGAACAAAATCCTAAGTTATATCTTTGTGAAACCTCAGGTTTTATTTTCAATATTTGGGTTACAATTACATGTAGTTAATAAAGTAATGAATTTAGTGCTAGTTCATGTAAGTGGTTACAAAACCCATTCCATAGAAGTTCACTAAGAAAATCACAAGATTGGAGGAGTACCTACTTGACCTTGTTTTTTGTCACGATTGATGGCAAAATGATAGATTTGAAGATTCTCAACACCCATGTTTTTGAAGTTGCTACCTTTCTTGGTCTTCATGAACTCCCCCCAATTGTAAGGACGATACAAAGGCACTTGATCTCCACACAATAATAACTCGGGCAATGGAGCGACATTGGTACATGGGGATGGATTGAAGAAGAGGGGAAACGAGAACCGCGGCTTGTTGTCATTGACCACTACACGATGCTCCACACTTTTATACCTATCATTACTCCAGACCTGCACCATTCCATCCCTCAAATGGCATTGATTGGCAATCGAATGCACAATGTTCCTCATTTCAAGTTGATTGGCATTTGTTCATAGGTTATACCTCATTTTGTCAACTACATTGAAAAGGTGTTATGAAACTGATTTCTTCAGATAAAACTCTGATTTTTTTGAAGAGGAAAGAGGGGAAAGCTAAACACTTCCCAGAAGAGTGCAATATAGCTTTCCAAGTGGTTGTCATGTTTCAAATTACTATATTATCATATCAATCTTCTGAACTTTTTACAACACTCCCCAGAAACATCAAAGTGCTAAAAAACTAGCAAAACATCTCAATGATTTGCACATCTGGGAGTGCATTTCAATCAATACCTTCCTTGCTTAAAATACATCCCTTCTGGAAGTGGAAATTCAGCTTGTAAATGCAGATATGACAATGATCAATACAGACTAGGAGTTATTGATTTTCAAGTAACGGATTTTCATTTGTCACATTCTGTTAAACAAACCCAAAGTTGCATGGAAGAGGTCATAGCATTTTAGGAATTGCAGTAGCGTACCTGGAAAAGGTCACCAACATTGACAACAAAGGCATCACGCTGAGGTCTAATTCCAATCCATTCTCCATTTTTGCAATGCACTTGGAGGCCTCCGACCTCATCTTGAACCAGCACTGTGAGACACCCTGCATCTTTGTGCCTGGTCACCCCCAGGGTGAGATTTGGCATGGGACATTTTGGGTAGTAGTTCATGCGAATGAAATTGGAATCATCAGGTTGCCAAAACTTGTGAAAGTAGGTTGCAGGTAAACCCAAACTCTGGGAAATTAGACCCAAAAGCTCAAAAGCTAAGCCTTCCACAGCCTTTGACCAATTCTCACACACCTCCCTGCAAATTTGTCACACATCCAAAAACATTTCACAGTTTGCTTTCAGTCATAAAACTGTGAATAAAATTTGGGGCTTCAATTCGAGACCATGGAAAATATCCAGCTATCAGCAAAGTTGCAATCTGAAAAACTCAAGTCAAAATAAAACAGATCATCAAAATCCTGCTTGACCACTGAGGGAACTTCTCTGTAAAATGGACTTGATCAAAACAAAGCAAATTAACATCCATTTGATGGGTGTGATGTGAATTGCAATTCACAAACATCCCTGTGTCTTTGCACAACATGTACTACAACAATACTCATCAATCTCCAATGTGACTCTACTTCCTTTTCCCAGAGTTCTGTTCCAAGGTTATGAATATGGGCGACAGTCATCATAAGCAAAAGGAGGATATAATGTACCTTAATGTAGATGGGTTTTCAGGCCACTGATTTGTGTGGGATACAACTTGCTTTCCCTCACTCCCTACATCACCTGGAAGCTGGAGCATTCCACTTGTTGCAAAATCAAACACCTCTTTCCAATCCCTGACATTCTTTGTGTGCTCCCTATCATAGTACCCTAACGAATTCTCAAATGTCCGACGCACCTGTCATCCAAAGTTCAAGTTATATCACATGAGAATTGGACCAATTTATGATCCCTCTTCTGCTTACACAATGTCTGTTTGATTATCAATTGTCCAGAAAAGGTTAAGACTCACAGGACTCAAAAGACAAACAAAAGAAAAAAGAGGTCAAAATTCTTCATGGCCTCCTTTGAAAAACAAGTAACAGATTCCTCTTGCAACAAAAAAACCCAAATCAGTTACAGATTCTTTCCCTCCAACCACACCATCCTTTGAATTTCAACCATCTACAAATCAACCATCTTTTCTTCCCTGAGAGAAAATCACAGAGAAATATTTGATTGTCATCAAGTGCAGACAGGTCTTGGAGTCCAATTGATCATCAGATTTAAGCTTTACTTTCTTCTCAAGAGGAAAGAGTAATAGCATTGAACACAAAGCATATAGAATCAAACCACAAAAAAAGGCTGTGGCACACAAATCCTAAGCCTAAATCCTAAACCCATGAAGAGAATTTGACACAAAACCCTAAACAGTTGAGGTTATATAGTTTTGAATCTTCACACATCAAAAGCATGAGAAAATAGTAATTCAGTTTAGGTTATACGGACCTTGGCTTTTTCCTGGAGAGGAAGTGCAAAGAAGCTCTGTGCATTTGTTTCCAACTCCTCCAGAAGAGAAAGAGAGACACCATGGTTGATAACCTGGAAAAATCCCCACTCTTCACATGCTTTGCCGACTTGCTCAACTAAGTTGTGGATGGAGGAGTGCGCATCATGCTCCTGCTGAGTTAATGCTGATGATGATTCTAGTCCTGAGCTAGACTTCTTCTTCTTGCTCGTGAGGGGGCTGAGGTCGATGACAGGCACAACATGATGCTGACCAACAGCAGTTTTGTAATCATTGTACTTCAGTGTTGGCCTGTGCTCTTGCTGCACTAGAAATTCCGGATCAATTTGCAATGTCTCGAGGATATCGTGACGATCTTGTTGCACTCCCATGTTTTCTCCTGAAATTGCCTCCCACCCAATTCTCCCCATTCAATTTCTCACTTAATTTCTGTGCACATTTTCTGACAATTCCCATTAGATTCTCAACCTCTCTTGCTTGTACTCCGAGCTTCTCCAAAGTTGTTGCTGGGTATGTGGCCCTACAAAGTATTTTTCACGTCCAAGTTTAGTTGTTTACTTTTTTCGAACCCCATCCATAGAACTAAATTTGGGACTGCAAATAGTGGAAGACCACTAATTGCAACCCACCTGGACCAACCAAACTATCTAGGAAATCAACAATAGGTGTTACACTTTGCTGCGCCTTTTACCAGCCTTAGCAAACTGTGAAAAAAATGCTGGCCCAAAGATACATGTTTTTCACTTTTCTTTCATCCAATTTCAATTTGTAGTGTAACTTACCAAGCAACCATGGAAGAGCTCTTTAAGTCCAAAAACTATTGCCAAGTTAATCACAAAACTTTAGTCAACTACTTGGTGTTGTTAACTAGAACTTTTTGTGCACTAGTACTTTAATTGGTAGTAATAGAATCGGTGACACATGTTGAGTTGGTAGTAATAGTATAACTAGTAGTAATTGAACTGATGACACATGTTGAATTGGTGACATGTGTTGAATAGGTAGTCTATAAAATTTGTACTTGGCAGATAGTTAACAAAATAAGTAGTAGATTTTTAAAATTATGATTGTTTATTACAATTTTACTAAATAGTTTTTATTAGTTGATTAGAACAAAGAGTTTAATCATCTAGTTATTATTTAGGGGATTTGCACGAGACATTTTAAAGTTCAAACTTATAGTATAAAGGAGGGATGGTAAAACATGAGAAACATTAGATTTTTACTTTTCATATTTACTTTTTGAAATCTCTAATGCACAAACTTTAATTTCTTAACATAATTTTGTATTTTCATTACAAGTTTGAATACCTATTAACATTGAATAGTTTGTACATGTTCATAATTTAGGAAAGGAGATTTGCACCCAGTAGGAAACTTTTGATGTTAATTTGATTTCGTGTTTTTCTTTCATTGAAATAATGAAAACATTTTTGTACTTCAACAATATCTATTTTGCAACTATGTGTAAATTAAGTGCATGTTAGTTTAAGAATTGTAAATAGTTTTAGTTTGTTAGTTTAACTATACCTATTTGTTGTTTTAGGAACATGTTGCTGGAATAATTAGAAGTTGAACAACCTTAATGGGAATATAAAAACTTATTAACATTTGGCAACTATGCAATGGATCAAAATTCAAAAGTAATCACACTTAGAATTTTTGGTTAAATTTAGTAGTTTTAGTAGATCAGGTTGGAAAAGTAATCATGCTTGAAATTTTGATTTGTTACATGTTTACTTGTTTTGTGTAAATTCTAGGATTTAAGTTATTGTTTCTTGATTTCATTTGAAGCATTAGGAAATAGGGTAAGGTTAGTACAAATGTCTTTGAAGGAAATTAACGCCCAAATTGTAAAAGAAATTTTCTACAAATTTCTAACTCCTAGGAGGGGTCATTTTAGTTTTATGTTAAAAAATAATGTAAGGGCTTTCCTAGAACTTGTTGATTTCAAAAGATGTCAAGAGTAGTCACTGCAAGTCTTAGAAAATAAATAGAACAAGTCATACATCAACATGTTCAAAAACATGCACAAAAACAAAATGAACAACATGTGCAACCTACGAGAAACAAACTGGCGAATGCATCAAACATGGATGCAGCACAAAGGGGAAAATCAACAACAATAAAATGCAACTAAATAGGTTGTGCAGAAAGACCCAATTGTGTTTTCTACCACTCACTAAACACCACAAACATCAACCCAATAGAGGGTAATGAATGTTCATAATGAACAACAAGGGAGAAATCAATGAACAACATCAAAATGCAACCAAACAATTCTGCAGAAAGACCCAACTATGCTTTCTACCACTCACCAAATACCACAAACATCAACCCAATCGAAGGTAGTGAATGTTCATAATGGTAACAATCATGAACCTATTAAACTATTTGATGAAGTTGTTTTCGTACGACAATTATGGTGATCTATAACCCCAAGTTATTACCTACCAAGGAAAGGTGCACCTACATCAATTATAACATCTACTGATTTTAAAAACCAACCATCAAACACCAACATCAATTTGGTATCCACTAATTTGGAGATGGAATGATTCCACCTAGTCAATAGGTCAGAGTAGCTTCATCACATCAATCAAACACCTTCTAATCAATTAGTTTCCATACCTAATTTGGAACTTGTTGAACCTTGAACAAGACCAATGATTGTTCGGCAAGAAACCACATACCAACAAGGTATTTGCTAGTGAAATCAGTACCTAATCCAAGTGAAAGATCACAAGTTCCACATCACAAACTAATTTCAGGAGGAAATCGAGGTGTTGGAATATCTACCTATTCATATTGTTAATAGGTGGGACACCTATCCAAATGTTGCCCATTTGTTGATGATAGATTAAAACAATTATTGAGGGAGGAAATGATCAATACTTATCAACTTGTTCTTCTAACCACTACAATAGTGATTCCCAATGTGTCTATATTAGGAACTCAAGCCATGAATTGTAGTATAAATCATATAACAGTACTTGTTAACTATCAGACAACTTGGTCACAACCTATTATACCAAGTTGTACGAAGTAAAACCAATATGTTACCTATTTCAACATACCCAATGTGGTACAATGTCATACCCCCTTTTGTGCCTTTAGATTTTAGTTTGTATCCAACTTATCAAACTAGAGAAAATGGATTAGATTCTTCGATCTTTAAGAATTATATATGTTATGTACTTGGAATATGTACCTAGTAACATGAACAACCTATTGTACCACCAACATATATACCATACTTTGTTGGAAACTAGTTTCCTACAGTGGTTCAACTAGTGACTAGCAAGGACAGAAACGTGTTTAGCAACCTATTATTGCATCAGTGCCAACCATTGTACAAGTTATTACTAGTTTACCAATTAATATACCCAGAGGTTCTGATCACCAACCATTGAATGGAGGACAATTTGGAAATTCACCTAGAAGAAGTTCATCTGGAGGAGATTCGCCTGAAGAACCACCTTTTAATCCACATGTTAGATCTTTTGAATGGCTAACACCTAACCTATACATGTTCATACCACCATGGTATCAGCCACCTGTTGTGCAACCTATAGAAGAACCCACAACCAAGCTACCATACAAGAAGTTACAATATCCAATTTATGTCATAGACATTAATCCACATGTTCACATTAGAGTGTTCAAGAAAGCCATTAAAGCTAATGGTGAAGTGGTGGAATTTGACATCATTAACTTGTTTGGTTTTACTCTGAGGGATAGTATCTCTAAATGGGGAGAAAACTACATTTAAAACCATCCAAATTGCATTTTTGAAGAGTTGAAGCAAACATTTTGCAATTGATTTAAAACAATGAATAATGATGAAGAAGTCTACATGCAATTGTGAAACATACAACAACAAAGTACCGAATGTGTCGAGGTTTATTATGAACACCTATTGAAATTAGTTAACTATCTATAGGTTAGAACAACAAATGTTTTTCTCACCATTGTTTTCAAGGTAGGTTGTTAATGGGTTTTTTCTATTCCCATCAAGGTTAATTTACCTTTGGATTTTTCAACAACATGCTCCTTAAACATCAATAAGTACATGCAATACACAAATAAAACTTAAATTATTACAAATCCTAAATTAACATGTACACAAATTGATCAAATTTGAAGGAAATAGGTTGAAAGAAAAATGATCCATGTTCCATAATTGAAGAATGAAACACATAATCATGAATGAAATCTAAAAAATCCTTCATAGGTTTATCCTTTTAGTTCTTATACTAGCTATTTCAAAATACAATAGTTATGACTAACCATCATAAACAATCATTAACCAACACTTAAATTAACAGTCCAAAATTTCAAAAAATGCACCATGTTTAATTACCTATTCAATTACCAGTTTTGTCAAGTACAGGTTCTACAAATTACATGTTGACTAACATGTCAACCTATCATTTTAACCCAATAACATTACCTACTAGGTTTAATAATTGGTTAGATCAATTATTAAACAACAAGTTAAGACACATGTTAGGTTTAACAACCTACTTACTCTATTAATCTATTAGGTCAATTGTTTATCAAATTTGGGTAACAAATGCATCATGAGATAAGTAGGTAGTATGAGACCAATGTTGTTTTGTTGTTGTTTATCAACAGCATCTAACTAGGGTTTTTTTTTAAAAATGTGATGTACTCATGCTAACAATCATCCACAAAAGAAATTAGCGAAATTTAACTACATGTCTGAAGGAAGTAGAAAAATTTAAGAATCTTGTATTTTGAGGACCTGCTCAAACCTATTGTCCAAATATAGTGATTTCAAAAAGAAAAAATTCCTTGAAATTTGAGGAGTTTGGCACATTTGTTTGCAAAAATCCTTGCATGAGTTGCATTGGATTTATTTTTTGTTGCAATGTGACCAAAATTCAGCAAAAACAAAATGCTATAACTAATTGCTCTTATTATTGTTTATTGGTTCTTCCTTTAAGGGAAAGGCTAAGGAACTATGTATAGTTTTCCTTTTGGTACATTGTGAGGAATGTTCACAAGAAAAAAACATATCTTCAAATCAATTTCCAATTAACTCAAGTAGTAGGAAGTGAAGTGAAAATGTGTATGGATGTTTTTTGGATGACAATTTCATTTGAAAAATATCTTTGAAACATGTTGAAATTGGTTGTAAACATGAGAAAACTTTTTCATATTTGTCTTTTTGTATTTTCACATTTTGATTGTCACATGTGAAAATTAAAAAAAAAAATTTTGGCACCTTTCGAAGCAACACCAACACGTATTTGAATTCAAAAAGTCACCTTGAATAAAAGGTTTTCCTTCTTTAAATCTTTGAGATTGATATGATTTCACTTGAATTTCGTGGTATATTAATTGACACACAATTTTTTTAATTGCTTTCACTAGGTGAAGATTGAATCTTGTGTTTTCAAATTAATGGCAATGGAAATGATTTCATGAAAAATTCAAAACTAATATGAAGTTTTGTTTTGATATTTGTAGGAATCAAAGAACAAATGAAAATATATATTAATGTTTGAATGTTAGATCAATTCATCATCTTAAATAAAGCAAAAGAAGTGGAACTTACTTGAGTTAAGTACTACAACAAAAAGTGTTCTTGTATGTCAAGTGATTCACTAAATTTTGAGTGAATTCACTTAATAAGGATGCAATGAATTCACTAATCTAGTGAATAAGGACTAATGAATTGCATCCATATTTTGTAATAGTGAAAATTTATGATAAAAAGTGAAATGGGCGCACATCTACACATTATAATTATCCATAAAAAATCAAGGTGTGTGTAGGTCCATGGAGATTCAATTTTGGGATGTAAAAAAATTGGGTATGTTGTACAAGAAATTGGATTGCCCCGAGACATTGTTAGATTCTCAAATTTATGCCGAGAAAAATCTGAAACTACTACATCAATATGGAATGTTGACAATGATCTTGCTACCATTCTATTGAGAAGAATTTTGAGATTAGATCGTGAAATGTTCACAATATTGCTCTACCTAGATACGAAGAATCAAATTCAACTATTGATGTTGTAAAGGGATCCATGAGCAATTCCTCACACCCCCTAGCAACCACAAACTACAATATTCACCAGCACAAAATGCAACCCCAAACTACAATATTCACTAGTACAAAATGCAACCCCAAACTACAATATTCACTAGTACAAAATGTGAGTGCAGTTCATTAGTCCCTCTTCGTTAGAGTACTCATTTCACTACTTCCCCACTGAATCCGATTCACTATGACCAGTGAATTCACTGAACATCCAATGAAATCACTTGAACATACAAGGACACATTTTATTGTGGTGATTGAGGAGGCACTTTGATGTGTATCCATTCGTAGTGAACAGAAACTATTGCAACTGTGATATGCTACCTTGTTGCTGAAGAGGTGCTTGATCACGGTTTGGAATATTCAGATCCAGATGGGTCTGAATTGTAGGAATTGGAGCTAATGGCCGCTTGGGTTACCCTTTGGTGGTCCACTTACTGGACTTCCTTTGTTTGCTCTTTGGGGATTGAATACGACATGATGATGTGATCCGTGGACGCTATTGGCAGAGGATTCCAGCTCGCTCATTTCTTGTATATTGACTTTGCTAGAGTGTGATGAGGAGGCGACTCCGAAGTTCTCAGTATAATCAGTAGTTTGAAAAACGGATTCACCTTGCTGGCAGTCCGACGTGAGAATGGCGTACTGATGAAGAGCTGGTTCTACATCGCTGGTACTATGGACTAGCTGTGCTGGTGTGTCGCTTGTTCGCTCAGCATTCGAAATTTGGCAAGAATAATTAGGGTTTTCTGATCCATTGAATCTGACTGCGGCGGCGCTCTGCAGTTGCGTTGCCTCCAGCAGTACTATCACAGTGCAGATCACAAGAGAAACTCCCATCAGTGACAAGAGTCTCGGCGCCATGTTGTTGGGGTTGATTTAAAAAGTTCAGCTTGAGCTGGAACTGACTAAGTACTGATGAATGCTTTTTCTGGGGCCTGAAACGATGATACTCGGAGCTGCAAAACAAGTTTCCGGAAACAGAGATCTCACGAAGATAAAATCTGGCTGAGATTCAGGATGCGAAAATGTTTGAACCAGATGAGGTCTCAGCATCACTAATCCTTTCCCCCAAAGAAAATTTCAGAGCGAGTTGGAGCTAGTACTATATATATGTGTATGCCAGAGTTCTTCTTAACATCAAAATTCCCCCAAAGAAATCAGAGGCTGCTGGAGCTACTAGAAATGTGTATGGATCACTAGTATTTCATGCAACTGGGTGAATCTGGCTGTGTAATGCTAGCATTGTCGACTGCTATATATATATATTGGTGGCCGGCATGTGAAATAACACACAATTCTGTTAAGTCCCGGCAGAAATTAGAAGCTTTTAGTAATATGGTGCACCCTCACGCGGAGGCCGCATTTTGGACTTGACTGGGCGGCTGAGGAGGGTGTGGATTCCCATCCAAAACTCTGCACATCGCAAACCTTCCAAGTCATGAATCTGCGACGGGATCAAGTCTGGTAGACGAAAGACGATCAAGGGCACTTTCTTTGTGTTCAAGAGGATCGAGGCTGCTGCACAGCGTGAGTCGTGAGTCAGTGAGCGCGTTATCAGGAAGTTCAACAGCATCAGTCAAAAGCCGAGTTTTTTTTTTAATTAAAAAATTATAAATAAGTTTTTTTAGTTCCAGCAGGTAGCCAAAAATATTGAAGGATTCTGTTTTCTTTTTTTCTTTTTTCTACGCTAATATCTGGTATGTAGCCATATTTGGCTAAATCATCTTATGGATGATCGCCACTTCAGCTACATCACAAAATTGAATAATTTTTTTAAATTTAAAATTTAAAATTTTTTATAAAAAAAACCCTGGTCAAACGGGAAAGACACTCATGTCAACCCAGGACCTACCAGTGTACTATCCTTTGTGGACTTTGTTCTGACCAGCTAGTGTTGGGTGGTTACTATACAGGAACCCTAGTACCAAAGACCTGACCAGACTGGTTTGACCTGACACAATACCCTACCTTCTTGTCCTATTCAGCTGAAATCAATTGAAAAATTGGAATGAAAGAGAATTTCAAGAAATTTTTTGATGGAAATTTGATGGGAAATTTCATGAGGTTTTAGATGAATTGTTTAAATGTAATCGTAATCCATGTATATAGATGAATATTTCAAAAGTTTCCAATTGGAGCAATGAAAATGTGAAAACTGGTCCGTGTTGTCTACTGCGAGTTATGGCTCACATTTCATGGGAGGAGAAAGGATGCTTTGTAAGAAGCTAAACAACAAAGGAGACAAAATCTAGTTCAATTTTAAAGATTATAGCTCTACTCTTAAATGGAAATCTCAAGATATCTTTATGGAATAATTACAACTAGTGTAGCCTGTGCTGTTGGCCCAAGTGTTACCACGATTTCAACTGATTTTTCCTTCCAAAACCTGGTTTTTGGTATTTATTTGAATTTTCAGCGGCATAAATCACTTAAAAGTCAATATCTCCCACATTCTGAATCCAAATCTTACCAAATAAATTCCATTAACTCCTGCTCGTCAAGATCTTTTCAATAACACCCAAGGCACATTCCAATTCCTTCTAAATTTTCAGCTATGATTTCATTTAATTTTCAGTGAAGAAATCATTTAATATTCCACCTCAAGTCCAAACGCCATGAAACCAAGCCAATGCACCTCAAGAGCTTTCCAAAGAGACTAAGAACGCTATCTGAAGCATCCTAGTTCAGTAGAGCTCAAGGGTACAAAGAAACAAACTACCTTCTTTCATAGATAGATGATGAAAAAGTAATGGACTATATATATATAGAGTCAAAATATTTGAGAACCCCATGTGTGGAACCTTAAATGAAATTTCAAGAATAAACAAGCTCACTCAAGTCCTCGATATGCAAAACATCTACGATATTGAAACCTTATTATATGCTACCTATAATAACCATTTGGATCATTGCAAAGAAAGCGTAGTATTAATCATTTTTTCAAATTTGATATTGGCTTAACATCCATACTAGGGGTTTTTTTTGGGGGCAATTTATAGCCAATATTTTGCCATTTGGCCAAGGGTCAACCACATCAACAAAAGGAAATAAAGGCAAAAAATGTTGTCATTCATCAAAATTACATTATGAAAATGTAGTCATCCCCAACCAATAAAATGGGTTGAAGGTTCTTGCAAATTCCAAGTTTTAACCTTGCATGATGCATTTGATTTTGGAGTATAACATTAGTTTTGAGTTGTGATACATGAATTTGGGTGTTCAATGTTTGTAAATGTATGGTTTTTTTGTTATGTGTAAGAGGCTTATGGTTTAGTGGGTAGTCTAGGGGTTCAATTCCTTCGCAAGTGAAGCTATTATTTTGGGTTCTTTTTTTAATTTGCAACATTTGAACTTTGAAGTTTTTCATATGTGTGCTTATGTGCCTTGACTCTATATGTATTGTGGGCAACATGAATGTGGGTTGTTTTGATTATGTTTGCAAAAGGCTTATGCTATAGTGGATGGTTTAGGAATTCAATTCCCACACAACTCCAAACCATAGATATTAGTTGTTTTATTTTTGTTTTGTATATGTATGAGGCTTGAATCTTGAAATTTTACATTATGCCATTACTAAGCACCAAGTTTCCACTTCAAAACTTGTTTATCACCTTTAAAAAAACTTTTTAAAATATTAAATTGCCTTTTTTTTTGCATATGCCAAAGAATCATAGCCAAATTAAACGATTATGAACATTGTAAAATAGCCATATATTTCACTACCATAAAAAAAATGATAACATTATTATTTTAGCTCATATGGTACATTTTTCAAATTGAATAATTCAAATGATTTCAGTACACATCTTAATATGCAACTTGAATTTTTGAATTATAATAATGTGAAGTTGTTGAAAGTATGTATTGAATACATTTGAAATCAAACATCTAAAGCATAATTTCTACTAATGTAGCTTAAGCCATTGTGAAGTGGTTACCCAACTAAGTTTTCCTTCCAAAACCATTTTTTTAATTGAATTGAATTTGCAATGACAGAAATTATTCAAAATTCAATCTTCCACACCTTAAGTCAAAAAAATTCCAAGTCACCTTCATTAAATCTTATTCATTGAAGGCTTTTCAAACTCTCCAATAAAGTTTTGTTTTGATTTAAATGAATTTTCAATGAAAAAAAAGTTCCATTGTTAGTCAAAACATTATGAAACCAATGTGGTGCACTACTATTCATTGATGATTTTCCAACAATACCAATAACATGATACCATGCACCATGGTTTGGGAGATTTCAAGATGACAAACTAACAAAACAAACTAAACAAACAACCTTTAATTGGAAATAGATTTATTTTTTTTGCAATGTGGACAATTTTTGCAAAATGGTTTGAAATTAATATGCCTTTATTTCAAATTCAATACCCTTTATGTAGTTTTAAAATTCAATGTCAAAAGGTTGAACACCTATATTTTAACTTTGTTTTCGTGCATTTCATATTTTCGTGTGCTTGGACCCAAAGTGCTTGAAATATTTTCAACTCATATGTTTTCTATTAAAGAATGTTGAAAACTTTGAAACACATGTGATTAACATCAAGAAAAAAACTAGCCATGAAAGTTAACATATGATGACTATGAAATGAAGCAATTGCATTTGAACTTGGGGTTTCAATTTACAAATTTGAGTTCAAGAAATAATTGTTTAAAACATGGTCATTTTTTAAAAACATTGACCTCTTCTTCTAGAGGGGAGAATGTCACAACCTTGGTTTTGAACTTATGCCAATAATGAAGGCTTTGAGGTGCATGGCACATGGTTTAAACACACTCCTAAAAGGAATGAGGAATGCATGGGAATTTGGAGGAACTCCCATGACTCCCAAATGCATTCTCATTTTGGGGTCAAAACTCCATGAACCTTTAGTACAAAAGTTTGGGGGACAAAACTTATTTGAATCAAATGGTTTTTAAACTATTGAAAATTATATCTTAATGAAAACTACAATGTGTTGTTTTTGCATTATCAAATTATATTTAATAGCCCCTAAAAAATAAACAAAAAAAAATTGTTTCCATTTAAATCATGTGTCATTCATATAATTACAATAAAAAAAAACATCCAAATGTGTGAAAATATGTGTCAAGTATTGTCCATTGATTCTATTATTCATACCTTAAAAATTAATCATTGGTTTTTAAAGATTTCACAAGACTTTAATTGGACATATAAGCTAAACCTTTTGAATTATCCACAATTGTGAACCCGTCCAAGTTTGCTAGCAAAACGTTTTAAAACATTTTGTTTGCATCACACATAACTTGTGTAGCACAATAGTGTGGATTTTGTTATATTAAAAAATCACCAACAACAATTATAACCAAATCTTGTTTAAAAAATCTACTAAAGGGATGTGGGTTCCATCCATTTCTTCACAAATGTTAAGCATACCTATAATCCTTTCAAAAACAAACAATGATGTGCTTCAAATGTTGACCAAAAATAATTCTAATGTATTTACAAAAGCATCTACTTTTGTCCATTAACACATCATAAACAATCATGTCAACATATTTTTTAATGGTTGATGCACCCACATTGAACCAATTTATTGTATCTATAGCACCAAAACCATAAGTAAATTGATAAGCAACAATGGCCCAAATCTTTCTAATATCTAATTGTGACCTAATAAAATTTAAGCAATTTGACTACAAAAAAGATGTAAACTCCAAAATTAATTTATCAAAAGTTTCAAAATTCATTATAATGTAATGTAGGTTGTAACAAAGACTTGATGTTTCTCATTTGAGGTGTGGTATGCCACACATTGGTCTCCAAAAGGTGCCAATGTCTATATTGTCTAGGTTATTTTCACCAAAAATGAGGTATTGGATGCTTCTTCTATTCACAATTACTCACAACAATGGAAGAAAATTGAACCTTATTGAAATCACATCTTAATTTTCAAGCACATGATGCATTTTTTATTTAAAGATAACACAATTCCCAACTTCCAAATGTAATGGAAAGGGCCATCCAAATTTTGAAAAACCCTCCCGAACGAAATTGGATCCATGAACACAAATCTTAACCAACAATAACAAAACCTTAAACAAATATGAATAACACTAAAAGAACAACCCAAAAATATACCAAATTTCCAACAAAATAAACTTTTGAAATATCAACTTATAGGTTATTCAAGGCATCTTCCACCAAATTTTTTTTTTAAATGTGGAAAAAAATTGCAAGTACAACATGAAAATGAAGCAAATAGATTATCAAGCAAGCCAATTCATTGCATTACAAGTGGGGGCCCACCTATTAACAAGCCTTGTTGGAATGTATGATGAGGCTATTAAGATGGGTTATGTGGACTTTTCCCCTTCAAGTTCATTCTTGAAACAAACATTTCATGCATGGTTTACAAGAATGTTTAAACAACCTCCCCTCATGTGTCATGGTTGTTATGCTCTATTATGCCTTTAGTTAGCTCATGTCAAGTCTCCCATGACTCCCTTTTCTTATCAAGTCTTTCAACTTTCCCTTGCCTTCGGGTTTTGTTCCTACTTTTGGCTAAATTCATTTGGCTTTCTTTAACCTTGGTGGGGCCTTTTAGTTAGTTATTTTACATTGTTTATGCTTTGCATGCATATCTCCTATTGGGAATTGGAAAAATTGGATAATTTGTGATAATTAGTTTAATTTTTAAGCTTAAGTTTATTTAGAATGTAATGAGAGAATGGGAAATTAATCAAAATTTTGAAAAATCTTCCAAAATTCCTAGTGTTTTTTATGAATGGACCTTTCAAAGACTAACTATTCTTGGTGCACCAAAATTTTAATAGAATATGGATAGAATGTCATGTGA
>Ga0209611_10000107_pt1 | contig 93735 bp, 66 predicted proteins | sample S1TSphgellanicum_3_FD_187693 | JGI IMG/M metagenome (GOLD analysis project Ga0209611, IMG submission 187693) | Host-associated microbial communities from peat moss isolated from Minnesota, USA - S1T2_Fc - Sphagnum magellanicum MG (SPAdes) (version 2) | ecosystem: Host-associated > Plants > Peat... | reverse complement strand
GAGCTGGGCACACTAATAACAAGTGGTCTTCATCCTCAACAGCTCCTAGGGAACATAGACGACAAATCCTATCTCTTCTCAGGACACTCTTAGGCTTTGCATGCCTGCCACACTCTACCTCCAAACGATGGTTTGAACATCTGAACCTTGACAAAGATTGCCTAAGCTGAACATTTGTGATCACTTGCAAGTACCTCTGATGTGCATATGAGTATCCAGATTCTATTGTACAGCTCCAGATTCAAATCCATGAAAACCCAGTAGGTCTAGTTTTAAGACTATGTCTAGGTCCATGTGAAATCATTAGGTCTAGTTTTTAATGGGTTCTACTCCCATGTTGAGTTGTTAAGTTTGGTTTTTAGACCCATGTCTAGATTTGGACCTAATGTTGATCAGGAACCCGAAATTGGTCAACACTGGAAAGAACCAATGTTGGGCGGATCCAATAATTGGGAGATAATAGTTGGTTTTGATGTTTTTAAGAGTAAAAAAAAATTGGTCTGGTTCTTGAATTTTTTTGGAAAATCTGATACTCTCTTGATGTTCAGATTATTATAAAAATAAGAGCACTTGGTTTTCAAGTAGGTTTGTTTTCACCTAAATGAAGTTTGAACTCAAGATTTTTTCGAAATATATTTAAATATTAAACATGAAATCACACTTAAATAACATATATGACTATTTTTATTTCTTGTTCATTCATCTTAATGGTTTTAAAGTGAAGACCATTGATGAGTGTAAACTTGAAATCTAAAGTTTAACTTCTCTTTACACATTTCAAGGGTTGTGATTAGTAGTTAATGCTTTTTAGGAGCTTTAAATCTCAGGTTCAAACCTTGTAATGATAATTAATAAGTCATTCTATCAATTGGGGTTTTTACATACCTATACAATTATGAAAATCAACTTTGACAGTAATTAGATTTGAACCTATGTGATATTCAACTGGTTCTCAAAATGCCAATTCTCACTCAAAATGAGAATAATTGATTTTCGATTTAAGACTTCCTTGAAAACTGAACTGAAATTGGATTGAAAATCGGTGGATTGATGATAACCGCCCAACACTAATAACAACTTGTTCATGTTTTGCCTTTGTATCTTTTGGGTTTAGGGTTTATCTTTTGTATCGAATCCTTTTATATTTGTGCCTGCAGTATAAATTTTGTACTCTTGACACTATTTTATTTGCAATGTATTCAACAAAATTCTTGAAAGATGTCCTTCACCAAATGGTAAGTACTTTGTTGCTTGTTTGCAATGTGTAACCCCCTTGCATTGTGATTTCAGAACATTTCAAAGCTTTTGGAAACCATGCTTGTTCTTGCTCAAGTATATTTCCTTTTGTTTATTGTTTGAAGAATTTGAGAAAAACATTTATTTGAACAATGCAAATGGAGAAATATACTTGTTTCTTTTGATTTAGTAATCAAATCTGATTGGGAAGAGGAGAATGGATTTATGATAAAATGAAACGACATTAAAATTTAGAGCCTTATGTAATTTGAAGCATGTTAATCTCTTGTTGGTGCCTTTTTGTAGCCAAATGCAAATCCTTTTGCAATAACCTCATTGCCAAATGCATTCCCCATGACCACACACATGTCATTAATGTGTTTGAGCACCCTTATTATCAATGTAACCATTCCATAGATATGTGAATATGACAAACTGCCATCCTACCTTAAGATCACCAAATGAACTTCACTTCACACAAATATGTATATATTGATTGAAGGCTTGATTGTTTAGCCACAATATAAATTAGATATACTTGAAAAAAAGTTTGCTAAGCAGTTGTCATATTGGGTATTGTGTGTGAAGTTCCAAAAGTGGAAAGTTACTTTGCTGACTACACATGTGCAGGAAAATTGGAACAAGATCCTGGCCAAAGTTTTTTTTATTTGAATACTTATATGGTATAAGGAGGATTTTGCTTTAATTTTTTTGAAAGGCACTAACTTCCTTGGAGTGGGCACCACAATTTTTATTTTTTTTTCATTTTTTCATATCAAAAAATTGGCAAAATTTAACAAATAATTAGCACAATTTGCTGAATTTACATTAAATTTTTTTTTCCCAATTTCTGTATTGAAAAATGGAAAATTGCTTTTAGGAAAAAACAAAATTGAGTACTAAATATCATAAAAGCACAACAATCTCAATTTGAGCTCCACGATGCTCTGCACTACTAGTGACAATCAACTATTTTATTTTATTCTTATGTTTTCATATGATTTTCAATAATTCATCATTATTTATGTCAATATCAAATTTAATTTAAAAATTAATATGTATTTCATGGACATGAAAAGACACAAGTTGATTTTTTTTCATATTCATGTTGGTGGATAGGGGAAAAGATTGAGGTAGTTATAAAATGTAGGTAGTTATTAAGAAAGTTAATAAGAAAATGAAGCAATTTTTTAATAAAAAAATGAAGTAGTTATGCTTGAAAACGAGATAGTTATTTTTGAAATTTTCTTTGGAATGGTCCATCGACAACCAAACAAAGGATTTCAAAAAACCCCCCATATTCCAGTTCTGATTACTCGTCAGTGGAATTTGACAATTCTATGCCACATATGGGGCCTTCCATACCATGGACAAAACAATCCTCCTTCCAGTTAAAGACACCACCTTAAGGTTTATACTAGTGTCACATTGTGTTTTCTTCCACACATATTGTACATCACTTTGTGTTTTCCACCACACCAGTTATTGTGCCCATGGTAGACGCAAGGTGTTGTTGTGAATTGTTATGCCATGAGCTAGGAATATTGATTAATGTTGTGTGGGTATATATTTTTTGATATATCCTTGGGTAATGGGTTTTTTTTTTTGCCAATATGTTTACCCATTGGGTTCTGAGTAAAAGTATATTAACACAAAAAAAAATTCCATTGGGTTAATGTTTTGGTAGAAAAAAATCATTTTTTTGGTTAATGGGTAGGGTCCAGATACCCTCTAATCATATAACCCTTTTTAGGTGAAAAATAGGTATGAATTTTAAAATTTTAAAATATTAAAATATTCACATTAATTTTATTTTTTTTGAAAGCTCGAATACAATGTCAAAAAGGTAAGATTGCCCTACGAGGTAAGTACAAATTAACACATATGAGTTAATTTGTGTCAAGTACATTTCTTGGAATATCTAGGTGATGTATGTAGATGAAATCCAATTTCAATCCTTCCTATGAATTTTAGATAATAACTATTAGGAATGTTTATACTATGTTTACTAAATGACTACGCCTTACCCATTCGTAGCCATATATCATACCTGCTCTTGACAATGGGCTTTCTTGAAGTTGCCTAATATTGAAAGAAATCTGATCCTAAATCCCCAATTTGAATATCTCAAATGAGTATCTCAATTTGAGAATGTTTTAAAATTTTCATTATATATGTAAAAGAAAACTCTCCTAATGCAACATGAGGTTCTGATTTGAAATCCTATCTTTTGTGACTTGGACCAAGCAGGACCGATTTCCTATTGGGATTATTAAATGCTGAACCTCAATGCTAGGTGCGGTAGTTTTTATTGTGTATGTATGGTAATTACTTTGAATTCACTGGAAGTGAATGCATACTTTTGTGACAACTTGCAAACATTTCACAAAACTTTGGACACCCAACAATTTGAAAACAACCAAGAAATATTTGACAGTTGGCTGACATTTCATGTAATAATAGGGTAGGTTGGGTCACATTCCATGCAATGTTAAGGAAGATTGGATGACATTTCATGTAATTTTAAAGGAATAATGTTTTGAAAAATACCCATAATGATATTCACGTGAAGGTGAAGCATATATGAATAATGCATTGACAAAAGCCAAATTAAAATCATTCAAATACATGTTATGCACATGTCCACAATCATGTTGGATACTTGAGCAACTAGTTAACTTTACACAACTTGTTAGAATGCAGTAAAGAACAATAGGTGTATGAGTTTGGTCTAAAAGAGAGAGAAAGATGAACACCATTTTAGGAAAACTGGAATCTCCTTATTCTTGGCAATTAAGATGAGAATATGAAAAATACACATAAATCAAGCAAATGGTCCAAGAAAACAATAAAGCAGCATATTTATAGTGGAAACCAATTTTGTGATATCAAAAATTTAGCAAAATTAGTTTAATTTACACTAGAAAAACACATATTCCAAACATTCAATTTTTGTTTGGGTCAAAAAAACAAGAAAACTTGTTGAGAAAAAAAATGGTGGCAATTTTAATGAAATGTTGTTTTGGCTGATACATGGGCATATATAAAAAGTCATTAACTATGTCCCTCATCTCTCAAAATTGAAGAATCTTTCCTCTATTGTAAATTCCAAAACTTTGAAACAGCCTTGAACATCAAAGAAGTTTTGTCTGTGCCTATATATTGTGGCAAAAACTATTGCAAAGGATTATTCCGATTAGAGTTTTTGAAATAGTCTTCATATACTTATGAAGCAACTTTTTTGTACTTGGACTAAAGTAACTTGTGTGGAAAAAGGTGTATTACCTTTTGAAATAGTTTCATATGAAATACGAGGCTACTTTTCCTTAGGTGGACTATAGAAAAAAGTAACTTGTGTAGAAAAGCATTTACCACAAGTAAAGTAAGTATTGTTGATCTTGCATCACATTCAAGATTCATTAGAACAACATGTTTATAATTCAAAATCCTTGACTCTGATTTAATTAGGCACAATAATGCATCATCATCAAATAGCACATGTGCAATGGAAAAAACATACTACCAATTATCTGTAATGGCCTTATTTCAAAATGGAATTGGATTGTTTTGGGTGTGCTATTCTCTCACTTTTTTAGCCTTTTCCTAGGTGACATAAGTAGCCATCTGTCAGTTCTAATTTTGGTGCAATGAATTTCACTTGTAATGTGAATTGATGATGGAGAACACACTTGAGATATGAATCAACAGTAATACTATGACAAAACATGGGTGCTTTCATGGTGACATTCCACTAAATTGTCATTTTAGCAAAAGTGATAGGATGATATTTCACATGACCACAACAACACATGCATTGTTCAATCACATGTCATGCACATCTTGCTATACATGATCAATTAAAAGGATTTCATTTCAAATATGCTTGTGTTAAAATTTGTGGTTTAAACAAAAATTAACTTGACCTTTAAATATGCAAAGCACACTTTTTATTCATTGTGTTTCATTACTGACTTTAAAACAATGAGAATTTATGATAATTTAATAACATATTTATGTTATTGAACATTTAATATAACCAGAATGTCCTTGTCAAAGCTTTTATGAAGGATTTGAATTTCACTTTGAATTGAAGAACCTTTAAAATTGTATGTTAATTCAAGCAAAAACATGTCATGAAGAAATATTAAATTTGATTTCTGAAATATAGTTGATTTTTGAAAGAATCTATATAATTGTTTTAAAACAATTTGTCTATCTATGCCATCAAACCTACCTTTCTAAGCCTAATTACCTCACTCTTTTCCCCTACCCTATTACATGGATATGAAAAGACAAATTAACATGTGCCTTTTCCTATTCATGTTATCTATATTAGGCCAACTTGACACTAGGGCCAAAGCCCAATAAATCTCTGGCCCAATATAAACCTTTTATTAGTGTCATAACTTTGGCTAACTTGGGCTCATACCCTAGTACCTTGCCCAATTCGACACTAATTATATTATTTTCAGAAATGTTGAAAATTTCAAAAATTATTTGTTCCAAATCAAAAGATATTGTGAAGGAAAATAATGAATATTTAGGAATATTCCATTTGTTGAAATGAAATTTTCAAAATTAATTAATTATTTGATAGACAAGTGTTGAAATGGCCAAGGTACTGGTATTTACCATGTTTTTTTAATGGTTGGAACTAGCCTTTTTTTGTTTTTGAGAAAGTGCCCACATTGCTATAGGTGTCTTGGACTCCAGAGTCCAAGTGGCGATATATTTAAATTATTTGTTAAATGAGCTAGCTATCCTCTGTTGGGCAATGTAGGAATGTGGCAAAATTCTATGTGTTGCAGTAAAAAAGTACTGGCATTCAGAGGGAAAAAGAACCATGCCATTACTAACTACAACCAAAATTTATAAACAAACTTTGGGCTATTGTCAAGTTTGAAATGGTGCTTAGTTTGGCTCCATTGCATTGTGAGTGTGAAGCAAACTGGCTATCATAGAACATTTTGCCTAAAAGTATTGTGCAACAAAAATGCTCAAGTTCATATTATGAATTGTAACAATTTCATTAAGCTTACCAAGTTGATGGAAACAAAAGAGGTGCATAGCAACATAGAACATAAATAAGATTAGAACTTGAAATTGCAAGTCTGAAGGAGCTAGTACTTGGGTTGATGTAAAAAAAAAGGTTCATATGAAACTATGCATAGAAACTACACCATCTTTAGCATCTATGCAATAACACCATAGCAGTTTATTACTTCAATCCAAGCATAAAATGTGGTAACATATGGAAAAATTTCTAAAGTAGGTGAAAACACACTAAGGGTGAACCACTTTCAAAAAAAGTGATGTATAACAAATATTTATAATACACAAAAAGTTAAAATCTTGATAGCATCATTTGGCTATCCTAAACACAAGCAAAAAACTTAAAAATTTGCACAACAACATTTTGGAACTCAAAGTTCACTTTGAGTCAAAATTAATTTTGATCCAACGATTAAATGAAAAGGATTGGATAAAATCAATGTACATTGAGTATATAACTTATAGATTTTCAATGGCCATAAGGCCTCATTTTTGTGATTCATGAAACATTACCAAACAAAATAAAATTCAAAAATAATGCAACACATTTCTTCCTCCTTGATAGTAGTGGCTTTTTCCTAAAAGGAAGATATTATTATGCATTCATTGTTCAAAAAGTGCAAAAAAACTCATTTTTTTGAATGGAATTTCATCCAAAAACTTTCAATTTCTAAATTATCCTAGATGTAATTGATGTATATAAAAATCATACACCATAAAAAAATTCACCCAAGAATTCCATACACAACCTTAGTTTTGAAGTATATATTCAAAATTTCAAACTTTGTGATGAGTATTATTTTGTCACAAATATATTCCACATGTTCAAATTTTTCAATGTTTGTTGAATTTTTCAAAATAATTTAATAAATTAAATCTAAAGCTAATAAAATATACTTTAAAAACAAAAATAATCCAAGATGTGATGTCCATACATTACCAAATAATTTAATTGTGGAAATATTATACTTGTAAGTATAATTTTGGGGGGGGCTTAATGTGCTTTCACCCAAGTGAAGAACTTTTAGTTATACATGTCAACTACAAGAGGGTAGATGAGGATGTAAAATAACATGTAGCTTGCTATTTAGAAAGGTTAAAGTTGAAAAACAACATTCATCTTCTACACTCCCTAAAACATGAACTATGGCCATCTTTACCAACTTAAGATATTCAAAGAAAGAATGTGTCAAAGCCTGAAATGCAGGAATTGTCCTCCAAATGTGCATCAATGGATTGAGATTGAGTGGTGATTCCATGGTAGCCTTGGAATTGCTTTTCATACTTAACTTGAACATATCCTATTCAACATCAAGTTGCAAACGGTCAAGCGGGCAAATTACAAAATTTGACTCACTAGACCCCAACATCTTTGGTTCATAATACCATGCCTTTAAAACTTCCAAGTGTTTGGCAAAACTTTCCTCACATTGAAGCAATGACCAATATTGTGGGATATAATGCCCATGGCATCAAACAAGGCACAATGAAAGAAACAGTTATCCAACTCATTGATCAACTAGGCAGTTACACCTATTAACCAATATCAGCAAGTTAGCAAGAACAAATACCCAACACCCCCGAAACAAAATCACAAATTAAGATTCAATACATTTAAACCAATATCAAAATAGTTGAAGAACCTTACTTGAACACTTTGCCTTCATTCATGAAATCAAAATTTGAAAGGAATATCGAATCACAATTATTCGCAATTTTAAAACTAGGTCATTGTGCATGGCCCAAAACTTTTCACCATTCACAATGAAAACAAGCTATTCATTGGAGTCATTTAAGTTTGCCACCCATTTCATGTGGATGTGTTCATAACTGCACATCCAACAAACCTTTAAATGCCCAAAACTCATCACTTGAAAATGAAGAACTAACATCATTGTACAAATAATAAAGCTATCCATGGCAAATCTTCACAACAACCACTAGATCACATATGAAAACATCACGTTGTTTTGCAAATTACACAAGAAAGTTAATGTTTTCTAACAAATGGATGATGCAACACATTCCCAACATGTAGTAGGGATTAGCAAGCAATGTCAAATAACTTGCAAGTGCAACCAACTTTGCATATCAAGAAACTTGAAAAAAAAAAAAAACCACAAACATACAAAGTTCAAATCAATAAACATTGAAAAAAAGGTTGAAGCAAGGTACCTTGGTTGCTTGAACTATCCATAGCCATTTGGCCAAAAGTGGCATGTATTCTGCAAGAATTATTCTTAGAGGATCCATCAAAGATATCCAACAAGTTTCCACATTCTTGAGCATTTTAAACCATTTTGTTTCCATCATACTAGTAAGCTTAGTGAACTCAAGGTGCCTCTTTGGGCTATGAGCAAAATACACATGACAACTTTGTAGCAAATCCTCTATGCCACTAACAATTCCCAAGGTTGACAAGGTCTTGAATGCAAGATTGCATCTATGAGCCATGCAATGAACACCAATGGAAAAATGTGCATAATTTGTGTTGATTTGTTTAATGACACCAATTTTGGTGCCTTGGAATGTACTTACCCCATTAACCCCAAAACAAAACAACTTTTGAAATACAAAATTGGATTCAAGCCTCCATTTTGCAAGGCCTCCATGATCACAATAGTAAGGTTATCAACTCTTGCTCCATCAACAACCTTTTGGAGAGAAAGCAACATGGGAACTTTCACCCAATTCTACATTATATATGTATGTATGGAAATCCAACTCCCATTATCCATAGTGTTGACTTCATCACATGTAAGGGCCACATAGTTAACAATGGAAATAATGGCTAGAATAGCCTTAGTCATTTAAGCATACGTACATTGCCATTATCCAATCTAAATTATTATACAAGTGCATTTTGGGGTTCTTATGCACATTAATGAAAGAATACAATGCTTTTCTACTTTCATACTCCACCATAGGACGACCCCCTCAAGATCTAGAACAATGAGGCAAATTGGACCTTCTTTCTTTCCATTTCCATGTAAAACAATAACATGTGCTCATGCAAAAACTAAAGCTTGGTTTTTTTGTGTTTACAAATCTTGCTATTGCACCAATCTCCTTTCTTGACATTCAACTTTGAAAAGTCCTTTTATGCCTTCCTCTTACCTTCATGTTTGATCAATGTATCCTACTTGGGAGCAAGCAAATAGGGCTTTTTATCAATGGTGCTACAAACCTTGCATCTAACATTGCGAAAAACACCATTAGTGGCAAGGACACCTTCAACCCAAGGCAACTTAGCAGCCCATTCAAGTTGAAACTTCCAAGTATGATCATAAGATTTCTTCAACTTATGAAGTGGAGGAAAATGCAACAAATCAAGATTTGACTTTGTATCAAGAAAGTCATTCAAATTGACAACCATATCCAACATCATGGGAGAGTCGACATGCAAGCTATCACTCAAATTGGGTTGCCTAGATGGTGGAAACAAAGGGGTTGCATTAGAAAACAACCTAAGAAAAATTGTTGTAATTGAAAAGAAATAAAAATGTCAGAAGGCCCACTAGTAGAAACTATCTCAAGAGATGGCAAGGGTGAGATGACATTGGTGGAGGGTTCAAGATAATGCAACCCAAGAACAATTGGCCCTAAGGATTCTAATGGGCCATCGCCATTAGAAGGTAAATGGCATTAAATTGTAGACTAGCCACAAAGGTTTCGCATTTGATGCATTTATACTACCAAAAAAATATTGCAACAATGTGGGTTTGGATTTGGGTATAGACCTTGCTATTGATTCCAACGATTTTCGTTTCATGGTCCTATTAACTGCACACACAACAAACACAACCAAAAAACACAACACAAGTAAGGTGCAACAAATCACAATATCAAAACTTGAACCCAAATAAAAGATAGGACCTCCAATTGCAAAGAATGCAAAACCTTAAATGCATTGCAAATTGAAATCCAAAAAAATGGAGCTTGAAAACGTACCTTTTCAACTTGAAAGCAACCTCCATATCTTTTAGCAAGAATCCAAATCCCGTTTGAGAAAAATCCCTCTTCATTTTGTGGCAACATTCAATCATGGTTTCAATTTTAACAAACTTGAAAACACTCCCCCAAATTGCACATTTCACAATGAAAACCATGGCTAACTACTAGTAAATGCAACAATCTACAAATCTTTGCCTTGAAATTTGAAGTTTCTCTAATTGAATAACCTAATTTCTAAATGGTGGCACTAAGTTAGTAAGCAGTAAGCAAATCTTTACTTGAATAAGGCAAGTGGGCAACAAGCTCTACTTGTGAAAGTAGGAGCGATGGTAATGAATGCTACTTAATTTTGGCAAACTAGTTGGTGACACCAAACCCGAAACCCTAGCCGCAATTGGTTGTTATGGATGGCCATGATTAACCAATATAGCTACATCCTATAGTGGTGATGACATAAGATGGTGATGGATAGCTTTGGACGATTGAAAAATGATGGCAATAGGGTCGACATCCAATGAAAACATTTGGCTACACTACCAAATGTCATTATATGACTCAGCTATTAAATTTTTTTTCCCCTTTTTTTAAACATATTGTCCTCTAATCATTTATAATGTTTTCTAGCTATACTTCGCTAGGAAAAAAAAGGCTTGTTGGAACCAAGGTTTTTTAATATATAAATTATGAAATGTGTGTGAATGGCAATAGGACTACTATTTGATATGCCTAAATGTTTTATTTATGTGATTTTGATGGAGGCATAGGTGGTTTCTTTGTCACTTACGATTTCATTTTTGACAAACATGTGTCTTTCAAAATAACCCCAAGGTGATTTTTTTTAATTTAAAAAAACATTTCAACAGACACCCAAAATAAAAACCAGCACAAAATACGTGTTGAGATTATTTCCTTGGTAATTAATATTTAAGGTGGAGAGCCACTAGCTATGACATCCTTGAATGTAGGCTAATTATCCCCATATAACTATGTATTAGTCAACCTTAACCCCTAATGAATGTATTTATTAATATTAAATACCCAAATTCCAATAGAACCCTTTTGTTTGGAGAGAAGGATCTTGCTCCTCTATTCCCAACCATTTATGCTTGAGGTGATGCTAGGAAATATAGCGTATGGATAATCTACACATCTTAAGAAATTGCTCCCATCCAACAAGTAACATGGGAAAATCATAACACCAAAATAATCAAACAAATTTTGAGTCAAGCCCAATCAACAAGTCCAAGAATTTGGTATCAAATTAATGACATGTAGGTAACCATCTCATTTTTGAGCTTTTGGGCTTGGGCCTAAGTGTAAAGCCAATAAGTCCAATATGATGACTGGAAAGTCAAGCTTCAATCTCATTGTAGCACAGCAAAAGATGATTATGAACAGAAGACGATGACGCTGAACAAAAGACAACAACCATGAACAAAAAGATAATGACTGAACAGAATACGACCAGGAACAAAAGACAATGGCTACGAATAGAAAAAAAACAAAGAGGCCAACGACGAGTTTACACACAGAAGACAAAGAAAGCAACGTGTTGAGTTTCGCTCCCATTACTGCAACATTATAACACAAAATTCATGACGACCATGAACACAAGATGACCGTCACCAAAAAGAAAAGAACGACAAGGGGGTGAGTGGTGAACTTGTTCCCCCAAAAAAATATGGCAAAGGTGGTAACCTAGGCTTTGTTCATGCTACTATAATGTTGCATCTCTTCCTTGGAAAAACAAAAAAAAGGGGGAGCAATGGGATCACCGCAAGGGCGATGAACTTACAATTTTACTTAGCCATGTACACGCAAAACACTAGTTGTCACCAAAAAAACTAGATATTTGATATACAATTTTTTTTGGGAGGGGGTGTCACTAATTACATGATGTTGTGCATGTGCAACATGTTTGTTTTTTCCATGCATACTCGTATCTTACATTTAGGGTTGGGCATTCCCAATTTCCAAATGTTGGGTAACTTGACCACCAACTTGTCCTAGGCCTCTTCTTTTGGAAATGTTACCACCCATTGGCTTTATGAATCATAAAGCATGAGGCAAACAAGATCGTGAACCTTAACATAGATAGATCCCAAGACATAGGAGGGGGTGGGTTGTTACACCAATTTCTTAAGAATGGGAGAAATCATATGCTTATGAATATTCCTTAATAGTGGGACAAATTATAAGGCTAGGTGGGATCTTGAGTTGATAAATGTTCCTCCTTAAGTACTAACTAGGAGGGATCTTAATTAATCCTCCAATCCCTCACTCTAAAGAATAGGCCTTCCTCTTTTCCTAAGATGGACATTCATGGACATAAGGTGCCCTCCAAAAAGACAAAAGAAATTTCTCCATGTGCTTAGGGGGATCACACCATTCATGAAAAATTGAATTTCATTTTCAATTGGTTTACTTTAGATCATTGCTTTGTGCTAAGAGCAACTTCATTTCTACTTGGGATCTAGCCTTGCAACAATATTTCTCCTATCCAAAAAATTACTTATTTACTAATTTCAAGTCTCACCTATAAACATGAACTCGGGACAATAATAGGTCAACACCGACTAACAACAAACTATGTGTACCAATCAATATATTTGATCAATCAAGAGCAAGCTAGACTATCACCTTTGCTACCCTTCGCATATTGTCTAAGTGCCATATAAGAAATACATAATTTACTTAAGTCCCAACATCAAAGTTTCTCAAAAGCCTCATGGTGCCATTGGGCACCTGTGGTTGTAAGCTGAACCTTTGAAGCTTCACCCAACTACAACACAAATTAAATGCTTGATGATATCACATCTATCTTAACCTTGCAATTTAGAGAATGTTTCAAAACTCCAAGATCCAACCAACATCTGAATCACCTAAACATTTGCAGACATCCATAGATTTTTAAGTCTGCTCCCAACAAAAGTTCATTTTACTTCAGTCATAATATTCCCCACGGACCACAACTACCAGGAACTCTGTGTGCCTAGATTGTCAGTTGCACTGTTAACATTTTAACACTATATAGTAGATAATTACACAATTCAATAATAGCTAAAGTTGTAAACCACCTCAGCATGTAATAAAAAGTTTAAAATGTCAAACTCAAACCATGTTACCTGTCTAGGATGTAACCAAGTAATACTCCTCCAATAAAACATTGAGATATGATGACCAACATACTGGGACAAATACAAACATGAGAACCAGGTTGAAAGACCTCCACATCAGGCATCTTTGAACCAGAAAAATAAACTCAGCTGTGTAGTTGATGAGATGCAGACTCCAAAACAAATGATTCACAGCCACCTTCATGACAGTTTTGTTGCTGGAGGCAAAATGGTGTTCAGCTTTTATTGTTTTACAGGACATGTATGCTTCAAAATGAAACAAAAGGGACTGAAAGCTACACTCTAGGTCAGGATTACAGTTTGGATTTGAACACCTCCTGTGAAACAATGAAAGCGTGATTATGGCTTAAATTTGGCATCAATATAAGCTTATACCACATTATTCATGTCAGTCAAAGATCTTCTCAATAAGAAGTGAAAATGCAGCAAAACCCGCACATCCAAGACAAGCTGCCTGAGGTCCAGCTGCACCCACAAAACCACAGAGCTTCCTATTGAGAGAGGGTACAGTACCAAGGAGTCAGTTACTGCAGTCTCATAGTTATCATAAAGAACCAGTATCAAGAGAGGTTCAGATTCAGAGGATACAAAGTTTGAAGTAGGTATTTACTGTCCAGAGCTCTATTTAAGAATTCAGATTTGTCCAATACACAAAAAATTCAGAGTAAACTGCATAGCTCAAAGAATATAGATCTGTAATGTCCCAACCCATGTTAAGGTCTAGGATCTTGGGTTTGGGTGTGGGTTTCTACAGTTTAGAACAAAGAAGGGGTTTCCTAGATACCATTTGTTCAGGATTAGTTTTGAAAATTGCTAGGTGCATATTTTTTTCCATTGCAATTCATGCCACAAGTGACAAGATCCAAGGTGGCAGGATTCCCTTCAAGCATTGTAGGGCTCAAGTCCTTCACCAGCAGGAGCTGGGAGGCTTACTTAGCTCTCAAAAATAAAGGGTTTGTAGAAACAGAGACAAAAGGCAAGAAATTGAAATGGAAATACAACTTTAAGGAAAAGGGAAGCTTGCCAAAATGTAGGACACCTGTTTTGACTATGATTCACAAATGATACCTCAATCCATAACAAAAACAAATGAGACACAGAGGAGGAAAAAGGGAATACCTCTGGCAGACATGCATCCTCCTGTAACACAGCCAGCAGTGGCAGTGTTAACTGCATCATGTTTCGCTCTTGCCTGCACACCACACATAAACACTGAATCTACTTGTCGATCATTTTCCTTGCAACCATCTGATTCAACAATGACTTCATTCATCTTGCAGATCCAACAATCACCTGCTGATCTTGTCCTCCCCCTGACATGAAGATAAGGTCAGAAAGCCATTTTCTTTCTTTGAATTTAAGTGAGCATACAGTTCGTGATGCTGAACATTTAACTGCTGAGCACTTCGGTTTGCACTTCCATCTTGCAGAATGAGATCACAAAAACCAATCTTACAATGGGAACCAAGCACTGTAAGAACTGACAAGATTCAGAAGATCTCTAAAAGTCATCATCATCTTTATTCCACATCATCTCCATTTTCATCAGAAAGTCCAAAGTCTTAACAGCTTTTGCTTAAAAAAGAAAAAAAACAAGAGTAGGAAATGTGTGACAAAGGCAAGGATTAGGACCTTTTCAATCAAACACTCTGTGCCTGAGAAAATTGCACCCATTATTGCAAAGGTTTTTGCCATGTGCATGCTTCTGGAGCCCATAGTTCTAACTGCATGGACAAATTGCTGGCATGCTGTCATAGTTTCTGCATGAATTGGTGTATCCAGAGCACCAAACAGCATTCCCATGAATACCCCCATCCCTCCTCCTGCCATTGCATTTTCCCAACCACTCTCTGGGAAGTCTGCCCTTGCAAATACATGTTTGGTGACGAGTTTACTTGCCTCATATTGACATAACCCTACGACAATCACACTGAAGAAACCCAGATTCTCTGATTATTGAAAGGATCTGGTTTGCATGTGAAAAAACCGTTCTTTTGCAAAAAATTTCAGCGCTTGATGAATGAAACCCTGGAAGCAAAGATAGAAAACTCCATGTACAAAAAACTTGTTTCACAGCCCCCTTATTCAGCCAAAACAGAATTACACTCTTGTGCATACTTGACAGCAACGCATAGAGTAATACAACGAAAATTGAATAGATCTGCAAAGAAACACGATTCCTGCTCTCTAAAAGATTCCTTTGAAACAGCATATGCCCAGGGTTTAGGGTTTACGATGATCCACTAGTCTCTACCCCCCAGCCATGCCAAACTCATCCATGCAGGAAAACAGCTCGAAATTTGCACCCGATAGACAAACAAATAGGAGATCGAAATGATTCAAGCTCTTTGGCAACCACACCCACAAAAATCTGCGAAAACGAAGCAGGGCCCCGTACCCATGACTCCACTGACCCCGGTTCGGACAGCACAATTGTTGAAAATATCTTGGGCGCGGATTTCGTCAGGAGTTGGCAGTCTCAATTGAGCTCCTTCTCCTGTCTCTGCAACCGCCCGTGCAGGAGCTCCTTCCAGCGGCGATCGTGACGCCGTCCCCACCTCGACTGCAGTTCGATCCACCTAAACACGAAGCCACCACGACACACAACACCATTCAGCTCGATACTTACCTATGCGGTATTAGGGTTTAATGAAAGCGTCCGCGAAAAAGTCCGATGGCAATTCGTGCATCCAAATACCGTAGCATAGGATCAGCTTCCACATTGACAAAACGAATAGTTAATTTTTGGCTTTCGAACCAGTGCGTGGGTGACAATCCACCCTGACAATTTAGTATTTAGGCTGGTTCTTTAACAGTAATGCAGAAAGTTTTTATTGTATCTGAAGGGCACGTCAAAAGCTGAATTTTTCCTCCGCACAAGGTGCAGGCGTTTTGATTTTTGATTACTTTTTTCTTCTTTTTTTCCCTGTGATACCCATCTGGTGTCATGGGAAAAAATGATGAAATATTTTTATGCCAGCGCTGCACCTCAGGTTACCCTGCACGCAAATTCATTTTGCAGGGAAATCATATAACGATGTTCGCTCTCTCTCTCTCTCTCTCTCTCTCTCTCTCTCTACTGCCGTCTTCTCATGGTTTGCTTGCCGAAAATTGTTGACCTGATATCTTCGGAAGCGATCCAAAGATTGAACACACTCTATGCAAGACGCAGGATCTCATTTTGCTTGCCTTCTATGTGATCAAACTACGTACATGATTTGAAAGGAAGGTTTTCTCCAGTCCCTGGAGGTCAGCGAGAGAAACTGTGGCGGGAGTTCTCTTATCCTGGGCAATTGGGGGTGGGGTGTGGGGGAGGGATCGCAGATTAGAGAAGGCAACTGAACATCAAACCTATCAGAGTTAACGTGTCAATGGAGCCATAGCTCTTGTTGTTGTTAATCTTGTTGCTCTCTCTCTTGATTGCTATCCTGCCGTGGTCTGAACTTTGGCAGAAATTCTTTTCAGGTCCTTGCACTGGTGGGATAGTACTAGTCAACGGGAGAAGGTAGGTCTAAATGCAATATGCTGATGGAGAAGGGAAGTGCGGCTTTCTCGATTCTTTGATACCATTATGTCTGGGTCGTGGAGAATACATGACTGATCAGCTTGATCGAGATTTATGGTTTTAGACAAATGAAAGGTACCGAGATTTCAAAATAAGAAGGCACAAGAATCGCTTTTGGCTTGGGGACCAATGAAAGCCACCATGGGTGGCAACAGAGAGGGCTGAAATGGATCCATGCACAGTGCAATTGAACATTTTTGGATGGAATAAGAAGCTTACAAAACATGTGAAGGCTGGACAACCTGAGAAGGTGAAGCAGCTTTCCCAACAAATGCAACGAGAAGGAATGAGTCCTGACAAATTCAGTCTTGTTCAAGTGATTAATGCATGTTGTGGTTCAGGAACACTTGAAGATGGCATGCTTGTTCACAAACGGCTCATTCAAAGTGGCTGTGAATCTGATGTTTTTGTGCGGAGTAACTTGGTGGACATGTATGCAAAATGTGGAAGCATTGAGGAGGCTTGGAGAGTGTTCAACAAGATGCCATCTTGAGATGTGGTCATTTGGAATGCCCTGGTATTGGGTCATGTGAATTGTGAGCAAGGGCAAAAGGCACTGGAACTATTTTGACAAATACAACAAGAGGGTGTGTGGCCAGAGTCTTTTACTTTTGTGGGGATGCTAAATGCATGTGCCAGCGTGGTTGTGCTTGAAGAGGGCTGGTGTGCTCATGAGCAGATCTTTCAAAGCAGATGGGATTCAAATTCTTTGTGGGGAATAGCTTGGTGGGCATCTATGCAAAATGTGGGAGCATTGAAGATGCTGGGATTGTGTTCATCAAGATACCATCTCAAAATGTGGTCACTTTGACCACCATGATATTGGGACATGTGCAATGTGGGCAAGGGCAGAAGGTACTGGAACTATTTCAACAAATGCAATAGGAAGGTATGCAGCCAGACTCTGTTACTTAATTTGTGGGGATACTGAATGCATGTGCCAGTGTGGTTGTGCTTGAAGAGGGCAGGTGTGTTCATCAGCAGGTCATTGAATGTGGATGGGAATGGGAAGTTTTTGTGACAAATAGCTCGGTTCACATGTATGCAAAATGTGGGAGCATGGAGGATGCTTGGAGAGTGTTCAACAAGATGCCATCTTGAGATGTGATCAGATGTGTGAGGTGGGCATGGGTGGACAACCAACTGATATCACTTTTATTTATCTTCTGTCAGCTTGTAGCCGTGCAGGTTTGGTGGATGAAGGCACATGTTGTTATGCATCAATGGTCACAGGTTATATGATTTCTACAAAATTGGAATGTTACACTTGTATAGTTGACTTCTTGGCCATGCTGTCTATGGGAGACAGGAAATATGGTCATAGCAATGCCCTATAAACCACATGTTTGCCCAAAGGACAGCTTTGTTTGGTGCTTGCAAAATTCATGGTAATGTCGAGACTGTAGACTGCATTACCAAATGAATTCTTGAAATGGAGCCTGACAATGCTGCTGGTTATGTGCTTAAGTCAAACATGCATGTTGTTGCTAGCAACAGGTATCTCTCAGAGAATGTTGAATGGCAGATAGAGAAAAAAGGTGTGAAGCAACAGTCAGATTGAAGTGAAGAATGAGGTGCATACATTGGTAAGATTTCAATCATCTGGGATCAGATGGTTGACATTCATTGTCAGGGCTCTTGCATGATGCAAGGTACATGCCTTGTATGGAATTCGTTCTGCATGATTTGGAAGAAGAAGAAAAGGTATTTCATTTGTGTCAACAAAGTGAGAAATTGGGCATTTGGGTTCATCAACACAGCTCCTGGCAATCCTCTCCAAATAAAAAAAAATCTGTGGCTTTGTGAAGATTGCCACACTTCCACAAAGTTCACATCACAAATAGTTGGGAGAGCCATCATGGTGAGAGATGCCATTCGCTTTCATCACTTTGAAGATGATGTTTGTTCTAACATGGACTACTGGTGATGCCAGTAATCTGTCTGGTCAATCTCTATGTCATCAAGTTCATTTTGTTTGCAGTAGCATGTCCAGTGGTATTGTAACACAGTTAATGTTCAACAATGTTGTCAAATGTGGTACAACTGAAACGGTGGCAATGGAGCAGCCTCCCTGGAATTTTGGTTTCATGCCTCTGCCATTTATAACACTTTATACTTCTTTCATCTAATGTATGTACAGAATTATTTTGGAAACTGAGTGGACGTTGAAACTATTAAAATTGATGATGAACTTTAAGTGTGGACCAATGAAGGTGTTAGTCCAAGGGCCTTAGTCTCCTTGCATTTATGATGGTATCCATTAAGGAGTCCTTTAAAGTTTTAATGAAAACGTTTTGAAAGATTTTCAATTTAGTTTACTTATATAATATCCTTGATTTTGTCCGCTTACGATGGTTGTCCTTTCCATCCGTCTCATCATTCGTCGTCATCTGCCCCATCATCCATCCTCTTATCCGTCCCCAGGACGGCCACTGGTGCCTGCTAAGTGGACTCACTAAGGTTGTCGCTTGCCTCCAAAGAGACAAATCGCTGGGGTTACTGTGGAATGTGTGGTTCTGCCCTGTTGCTTTACCCACTCTTGCGCCTTTTCTTTTTGTGAGAAGAAAACCTTGGCATGTTCAAGAGAATGGTTGAGGACGAGGGAGGTTGAAGCTGCTACTCCTCCTCCTAAGTGTTTTCATCTCTCTATCAAGCGTCATCGGTCGAGTCTCCCTCCCCCGATTCCCAAAGATCCCGGTGATATCCCGACAACCTTTGCTATCGACCATTTGAGCAATGGATCATCAAGGAGGAAGTCCTTGGTTGCGAGCTCGCAGCACGGGCCTTCTTCTTCTCCTTCGACTGTGAAAGGAGAACTAGTAAACAATGCTGGAGACGTATATCGTACTGCAGATAAATCTGTAGCAGCTTCACCCTTGAGCTCAGATGTATTTGCAGCCGGGAGCTTGGCTGCCGAGGAAATCTGCTTGTTACGTCGATGTTCTTCCTCAGCCTCAAATTCTAGACCCTCAGAAGTTGTTGCTGCTAGTACTATTCCTAGCTCAGGCAAGGTTCCAATCCTTCTTCTCTTCGGCTAATTCAGTACTAAGCCAAGTAGATCTCTCAAAGTCTCAGAATTATAGACTTTTTTCTCTTTTGATTTCAATAGATGCAACACTGTAGCAGCAGTCAGTGAACGCAAGGAGTGGAATTTGTGAAGCTGGTGAGATATGGATCTAGAGATAGCCTGACGATTGACTTGGGCATGGCAGAAGCAAAGGGGAAAAAGGAGAAAGACGAAGACTTTTTGGTACAGTGTTCACAACGCCTTCCATCAAAGTCAAAGGCGGCAGAAGCAGAACCAGCAGCAGCAGCTGTAGTAGTAGGAGAAGGAGCAGGAGGATGGCGGATTGCAGTGTTTTGGTAGTGACACAAAAGAAGAAGATGAGGAACAGCAACAGTCTAGATTGTTGTTGTTGTTGTTGTTGTTGTTTTGCAGGTGGTTGTGATGATGCTGCTTGACGACGCTGTGATGGAAGATTGGTTGGGGATGGTGATCGAGGAGGAACATAGGAAGTTATGTTGGAGATGGTGGTTATTGATGATGGCAGGCAGTGAGAGGATGCGCATTGTGAGGAAATCAGTCACCAATTTCGTCTTTGTCCGTCATCACCGCCTTTCTTCCTCTTCCTCCTCCGCCTCCTCCTCCTCCTCCTCCTCCTGATGCCGCTGCTGCTGTGGCCGGCCACGGGATGTTGGGACAAGTACATAGAGCGTGTCATGTTCTTGTTGGCAGAAACTGCATCCTCGCATCATGATGGTGATGATGATGATGCTTCTTCTGCAACCAACCAAGGGAGAGCTTCATGATGATGATGATGATGATGATGTAGAAGGATGTAGATGATGATGCTTCTTCTGCAACCAACCAAGGGAGAGCTTCATGATGATGATGATGATGATGATGATGTAGAAGGATGCAGATGATGATGCTTCTTCTGCAACACAGTGGAGCTTCATCATCATCATCATGAGGGCTTCTTCTGATGCTTCTTCTGCAACATAGGGGAGCTTAGAGCAAAACTCTTGACATTGTACAAACTTTCTTCTTTAGACATGTATTTGACAACAGTGGCAAAAGCTTCATCTTTCTGGGAAAGATAAATGGAATGATGGGTTTTGACTCACACCCAATCTTGCACGCACACACGCACAATGCATACCACAGTGCTGTTAGAGAATACTTGGAAGACAAGCCATAAACAAACATTTTTAAAAAAAAGTAAAAACGTAAAAACTATAAAAAAGGAATGGAAACGAATGAAACAAGGAAAGGGAAATACTATAAAATAATTTTAAAAGAAAAAAAATTACAAAAACGAAGAAACCAAATAAAAATTTTTAAAAAAAAAGAAAACTTATAATAATAAAGAAAAACTCTACTTGAAAAAGAATGAGGTGTATCTTCTTTCTCCAAACTTCAAATTTGCATCGAAATAAACAAAAATATAAAAGTGAAAAAGAAACACTTTATTTTTATTATACAAAATAATAATAAAAACAGAAAACACATTAAAAAAAAAGAGATAAAAGTTTCTTAAAAAAAACAAAAACATGAACCAAGTTTAAAGAAATAGGGGACTTCACCGTGTCCGAAGGTCACGAGTGCCCACTAGAAACTAAATAAATAAATAAATAAAAATAAAAATAAATGAAGATAGAAAAAATAAAAACATAAAACAAACATAAACAAAAAAAAAGTAAAAACACAAAAACTATAAAAAAGGAATGAAAACAAATGAAACAAGGAAAGGGAAATATTATAAAATAATTTTAAAAGAAAAAAATTTACAAAAATGAAGAAATCAAATAAAAAGTAAAAATATTTTTAAAAATAAAAATTATAATAATGAAGAAAAACCCTACTTGAAAAAGAATGAAGTGTATCTTCTTTTTCCAAACTTCAAACTTGCATCCAAATAAACAAAAATATAAAAGTGAAAAAAAAACACTTTATTTTTATTATACAAAATAATAATAAAAATAAAAAACACATTTTTTTAAAAAAAAGATAAAATTTTCTAAAAAAAACTAAAACATGAACCAAGTTTAAAGAAACCGAAGGACTTCACAGTGCCCAAAGGTCACGGGTACCCACTAGTTGTTATAAAATATGCTAAGGAGTTGCCTTTGGACCATAGTGGCTATTCTTACATTATGAAATCCTTAGATCCCTGGCAGTATACAACAAGCCTATACTTTTTCAGCTCAGCTTGGACCACAAAATATGCCTTGGCCCTTCTGTAAATCCTTTTCCGTTTCAACATGACTACTTTGAAGAACCCTTCAAAGAAAGTTCCAAATGACATTGCTCATTGTCACTTGGGTTCCAACTATGTACACACACAAACATGTGAATAGGTTTCTTCTCACATACATGAAAGGTGCAAAAGAGCAATTTCTACAATGGCTTGCAATCCACCACTTAAGGTGTACCCACCAATTTAATTGTTTTTGCTATGTTCTATTAAAAAGATGGGAATATTTAACAATACTAGAGAATGTTGAAAATTGGATGTGGGTAAAAAACTTAGTAAAAGGAACCATGACAACCAAGGTCAAAGTCCTCACCAAAGATTGCATTTTACACATCCTACATGTATTAATTTATTAAATATCAAAACTGTATTTTAAATGTAATTTTTGGGAGTGGATATTAATATTGAAATCAAACATAAATCATATTATAATTTATTTATTTTTTTACACGAGAACCTAGATTATAACCAAATGTTAAAATTTGTTTTTAAACGTGATGACAAATTTTGAACTTTTTTTATCATTAAGGACATTCATAATCAAAATCAACAACATTTGTTAAAAAGATTCAATACATGCATTTAAAAATATAAACACATGTGACCCTTCTTATGAAACATGTTAGAACTCGTAATAAATTTGAGAACATTTGATGAAGGTTTGAATAACAAAACACATATTCAAATTTTAGAATCTTTAAAAAGACCTTGTCAACAAGTGCTTTGTGTATAACAAAAGATTTTAATAACATAATGAAATGATTCTAAATTCATAGGAGTTCAATTTCATGAGCACCAAAACATAATTACAAATTATAGATAAATAACTCATTATATATAATTAATGATAAATTTTTAAAGTAATGTAAATGCAATTTTAAGCACTATCAACAACTTCCTTGGCTCCTTTTACTATGAATGTACGTGTCATGAACTACTTGTTGTATTTAAAAAAAATTATCATTGATTTGCCTCCCTGCAAAATGTACAGTTGAAAGAATGAAAAAGCTTGTGTGGCAAATGGCACCAATGCCCTGACCATGGAGTGATGAAAACAACTAGACTAAAGAACTAAACTCCATTGCCATGTTGAATTAACGTCAATAGGGACACTACTAATACAGTTCAACCCAATTAACTCTTTCACACTTACTGAACTCCAACTCAAATGAAGCAAGAAAGAGATTTTGTGCAATAAAGTCATATCCCAATGGAAATGAGCTTGGTATTCCCTAATGAACTCCTGAGAACATGAAATCCTCATGACATGAGACATCACACAACCTGCTTCTCACACAAATCAAATCTCAGAACAAAATTAACAGTGTGGGCATATATACATTCTAGGCATACAGACATGGAAATTCGAACAAAACGTACAGAAAATACGACCATGGCAAACAGCAAGAAGGCTCATTTCGTCTTAAGGAGGTGTGGATCAACCTCTGGAAACCCTAAATCTTCTAACCAGGACAGGTTGAATGAACAGTCCACATAGGTACCTACCTCCATTTAGTGCGACATTCTTGCCCAACCCATTCCATGCTTTCTCCTCCACATTCTAGCTTTCACTTGGGAGTACACAACAAGATGAGAATTAGTACTGCGACAGGAGTTTCCCACTAGCAGCAAGACGAGGATGATGAAGATAAGCTCATAATTAAACTCGTGTGGATTTAAGTCTCAAGTACACAACTTGAGATAATAGTACAAACACCGCAACATGAATGCTGCTTCTGTATGGAAGAACTGAGGCATGATATGACAGTAATATTGCACCTCAAGTCTCAAAATTCATGTTAGTTTAGATCTCGAAATTCGAATTAGGAAAATACCATTGTGACGAAGGCTGTATGCGGACAAGATGTGGTTGTGTGCACCTCGGGTAGGCATCGTTTCACAATCCGCAGCGAAGGTCAGCATCTGCACATCGAGCTCCTCCAACAATCTTAGAAACTACACTTCGAGCTCCCACAAATTTTTCATCCTCTTCCTCAGTGAGATTTTGTAATGTTCTTTTTGTCCGAATGTGGAGCATCCGTTCTGTGCACCTACGCATCGGGCAATTGTGGCACTAGGAAGGACTGTCGGGGTTTAGAGAGGGCGACATCAGAATCTACAGGGATCGAGATCATCCCTAGATTGCAATGGGGATTTGCGTTCTCCTTGGACAGTACTACAGTGGGAGAAGCTGATGCTATCCGAGGTGGTGATGAGGATAGCGGAAGGGTCTCACAGCTTGACGTCCCTTAGGGTACCTGCGAGGCGGCACGCGTTTTTGAGGCGAAGCACGTTTGCTAGGCGAAGCACTTTGGAGATCAGCCTCTGTTCCGTAAGTTCTCAGACTTTCTTCGAATATGCTAAAAGAAGCTCTTAATATCTTCCGTCTCCGGTGCGTTCGTGAGCTCTCCAAAGGGTCGAAATAATTTGTGGGATAGACTAAATAGTATGGGGTTCACCCAAGAAGAACAAAACAACATCCATACCCCCCTTGAATTCGTTGATTATAGAACATATCCTAATCCAGATTCTATTGGGACCAATCCAACCAATCCCCAGCAAGCGCGATTCCCCGGAGTAACCGACTCTCTCCGCCATCTTCCACGAGCGTTTTCCACAAAGACGATCTTTCTCTCAACGATCGATTCGCGCAGGCCGCAACCCAACTCCATTTTGCAACTCCTTACAACTGACAGCCGAAAACAATATTCACATTACATTTTCGCAAAGCTCCTTCAAAATATGGAAGGAGACAAACAGGGCCTAGTTCAAATTTAAACGACAGCCAAAAAAGAGCCAATAAAAAACCCCCTCAAACTCACACAAAATACAAATCAACCTCTTCTGAAGACTCGTGGTCTCCTCGTCTGAAACATTTGCTTCTTGCATCTTGCACCGCGTGCGTCGTCAAGGCACACGACGGCTTGATCTCTCTTGCGCACCCATGCGGAAGCCTCTGCCTCAAATCGCATGGTTTCACAAGGTTTCTCAACGCTCCTTCGAATCCCCTCGCCTCCAATTCCAAAGATGCAAGCCGTCAATCCTTGTGTCACGTGGTTTACGCGATTCTTAGCTTCTCCTTCGAATCTCGTCCGCATTCGACAACCGGCGTGGGCGAGATGTTCTTTCGCAACAACAAAGCTTCTAGCAGTTGACGAGTGGCACAACGCCATTCGTAAGGTATGAACGAGGACCCGCGACCCGAAGTGAGCCCCAACTGAAATGAATTAGACTATAATATGACCAAATTTTAGATTAGCACCTAACTTAATCTAAACAAGTTTTAAAATTGAAAAAATTAGTGGAGAACCCAGTTCAATGTTTTTTTTGGTCAATTTTGTGATGTAGCCAAAGTGGCGATCATCCATAGGAAGATTTAGCCAAAATTGGCTACAAGCTAAATATGAAGGTTTAAAAAATTAAACATGTTTCTATGTTTTTGGCTATCTACTTGAACCAGCAATGTTTTTTTTTGGGGCGAAATTTTGCCAAATTTCAACCTTAAAAACATGATTTTGACCTACACAAAGGATTTTCCATGAAAAAAATGCCCAAGTTTGCTAACTTTTGGGGAAAAAATTCCAAACTGCTAGATTTTTATGATAAATTTTAGTACGTAGCCAAGAATATAGAAGGATTCTTTTTTTGCTACCTTTATATCTAGTATTAGTAAATAATCTAATGGATGATCACCACTTCATATGCATCACAAAATTGGAAACCCTATCAACCAAGTATAAAAATCTAGCAATTTTTCATTTTCTTGAATTCTAGTGATTGAAATTTTTTAAATCACTTGATTTTAGCATTTTTAACTTCTTTGTTAGGATATATATAAATCCAACTAAAAAATTTAATCCAACACCACCAAATGGTCTTGTTAATTACATTTCCCAAACTCCTAATTTCACAAGAGTTTTCAACCAATAATTTTAACAAATGTAATTTAACAAATGTCATCCAAATGTAGAAGTAGTGTTAAATCTTATACGAAAAGGAATTATCATGGAAATTATGTTAAGTCCTTAGGAAAGGACTTATCATTGATGTAATGTTGAATTTTAAATAAAAGAAAAATAGCATATTATTGAGGTGTTGTTCAATTAAGAAATATCATGAAGTGTATTATAGAATCAAAAGAAATGACATGTTTTGGAAGTAATGTTAAGTCTTAGGAACATGGATTTATTATAAAGGTATTGCAATTCTTTATAGGTAGATTATAGATTCACACCAAGGGATAATAGTTGTATTGTTCTTTTGGTATTCCATATGCAAGGGTTAATTTACTTCAAATTTGTACATGCCATACTTGTACATGACTCCAACTTCAGGCCAAATTACATTACCCCAGGTATGAAAGACCAATCAACACAACCATGTGGTCACATGACATGGCATTGTTAAATAATTCTATAACTTTGTGTTCAATGGAAAAGGTGATATAACAAATCATCCAATTTTTTAGATATTAAACTTCATATTACTCAATTCAAAAATAAGAGTAGTATAAATCAACCTTGATTCCATAGGGATTAAAAGTTAAACTCAAACTTGCAAGTCTTATTAGTACAATATCTCCAAGGGGGTCAAAGACCCAATCTATCTATACATGACACAATACCATGGCAAACACCTCCTTTTAAGACTAGAGGTTGCATATTCCAATTTCAAAGTTTCAATGATTCTTTACTTGCTTGGCCTTCTATCTCTTGAATACCATAATAACATTTTTAACCAAAAACTCCAAACAACATAGAAACATGGATATGACATGACATACCAAGTGAAAGAAAAATTGTGTTGATCCCTAAATTGCCTTTATTGGATTTGAAAAGTTGAATGTCATTAGTGTGAAAGCATCTGTCAACTTTTGTAGACATTACAAAATTACAAACTAACATCACGTGAAGTCAACTCTACAACCTATAACTATTTTATATGTTGTTATGTAAGAAAACAAGATTGTTATTTGTTCATCCCAATCTATTTTTAGTTTCACTAACCAACTTAATAAATAATGTTCTTATTATTTTGTTAGTGAACTTTGCCTAACCATTCCCTTGTGGATTTAGTAGTGGAACTAATGTGTTTTAGTGAAAAATGATTTGTCAAATGCTTTATACCATCATTTATAAAATGCACCCCCTAATTTGTGACTATAGTTAATGGACACATAAACCTAATAAGAATGCATTAATATAGGAATTTTGTTGTTACTATTGTAGTGTTTGTCTTTAATGTTTTGGCCTCCACCCATTTGGTTGCATAATCTATGGCCACCAATATGTATTTGTTCCCTAAATGCTTTCTGTTAGTTTAATTGGTTCCACAAAATCATAACTCATGCATATCAAGTTTAAATGAACAATGTGAGGGAACTTTAAGCATTAACACTTCAAGAACTTTGCAATGGTATCTTAGGGACCCAATTTGTTACTTATTTACCTTTCCAATTAAAGCTCTGAACATTTGGGACTCCCACACAAGTGCAACTCCCAAAGTGGGAGTGCACTTGGGAGTCATTGAGCTCCATCCCTTGCATTCTCCCCCATTTGTGAAAATGTGTTTCACACCCAAACACACTTTCTTGGGCTCATGGGCCCTTACATTCCACACTTAGTCACAAACCCAATGTTAGGGTTATGACAATGTGAACATGGAATTCCACATCCCACTTCGATGGTATTAAAATTGTTACTTCAATATATATATATATATGTAAAAGTTTCCAAGCTTTCTAATATTCTTTTGTCCATATAAAACTTTTTGTTTTCCTTGTGAACTTAGTAATTAAAACCATGATCGTTGGAAAATTCTTGATAAAACATTTGCAAAATTGTGCCATACCATTGAACATTTGAATCTATTGTGAATTATGTGGTACATGCATGTTCACTATTACTTATATTTTCCTTGGATCAGGTAGCTTACCTTCCTTTGAAATAATAAATTCAAGACTACAAAGAATACCATAAAATCTCATTTTTCTTAATTTGAATTAATTTTGTATTCCTTGCACTTTCAATTTAGCATAATTCGAGCTTTTGCAAAGGAGTCTCCATGTCATTATAGACTGTAAAATCATCTAGGAAAATCTTCATGAAAGTATCCAAATCTTTTTGGAATCTTTTTGTCATAGCTTTCAAAAATGTCAAAGGTCCATTTTTCACTCCAAAAGGCATTACTTTCTAAATAAACGATCCCCAATCTATGACAAATGATGTTTTGTATATGTTGCCTAGAGCTATAGAAATTTGATGATACCTAGAATATCCATCCAAAAATGAATATGCCTCACACTATCCATCCACCATGTTTATTACCTCATATGTAAATGGTAATGAGAAAGGGTCCTTCTTTGTTGCGACATTCAATTTTCTGAAATCTACATAGATTTTGAGCTTCCCATTTTTCTTTAATATTACAACAATTGGTGTTAGCTAAGTGACCCCTACCACAAGTTGTATGGAATCTGCTACCAACAAATTATCAATATCCTATTTGATTACTATTGCATAATTTGGATTCAATCTATACATGGCCTTATGTGCCGATGGTATGGTTGTATCTAATTCAATTCAATGTTGAACCAATTTTAATGGAATGCCTTTCATATCTTTGTATGTCTAAGCAAAAAATCCTTGTATTCCCTAGACAATTCTTCCAACTCATGCACCTTCTTTGGTTGTAAGTTTGAATTCACCTTCACCATTTGTGGTTATGCCTAAATCCCCAAATTTAAATTCGTTAATTGTTGTTCTTTCGTGAATGTCCAACCTGTTATTAAGAGGGTAGGATGATTACATGGTATTAGATGAACAAGGCATTTAGGATAGGGATTGATCAAGGAACATTGTAGGTTTGAATTTTGAATGAGTCTTCTTGGTTTGAATCATGATGATGTGACTTGGGATTGCCCAAAAAGGGAAGATCTAGGGAAAAGGATTTGATTCTTAGACAAACAATTTTGGGAAAGTAAAAATAGTTATAGGTACTTTGTAGTAAAAATCACAGATTTTGTTTTTGATATACCTCATATATTATTTTGTTGTTTTGATTTCATTTCAACAAAACATGGAATTTTGTTGTAATTCTAATTGAATTTCCAATAAAATAGAGAAGTATAGACTTCTATAGTGATTTCCATATCCATATTGTTGTGTGAATTTTCTGTAGTGTCAAAAATGTAATGTAATGAATTGTAATCTTGTCTCTGGATTTTTTTACATTAAATCTAATGTGAAGATTTTGGTTATATGAAATAACCATGAATCTAGTGTTTTAATGAACTATAGAGTCAAGTGTGTTTAAAATCAAAGAAGATTTTATGAATGTAAGCATATTGTAGTGCAAATATGCTGTTACAATAATGTGGAATAATTCTGTAAAAATTAAATCCACTTCTACCATTTGGCGACCATGTTAGGGAAATTTATTCTATTTTTTTTACAATAATGAGAAGGTTTTTTACAAATTTTGTTGTTGGACTGTAGATGAAAATGTTCAGACAAGTGGTTTTGTTTTTCAATTCATAATTTAAAAATGTATGGTAAAAAGCAACAAAGGTCTAAGCAGTTGACGTCGTAAGGACTATAAAACAATCTATAGACTCTAAAGACGAAGGATTGTGAAACAAGATGAATCGAATAATGACTCGAAGTTTACATCAATAATTGGACTTGGAGGCAATTCATCAAATCACTGAAAGATAAATAGAAGACAATCTTGAAAATGGAAAGGAATATGTAGGGCTTATACAAACCCCATATTAAAATTTGATATTGGACTAATGAGTTCTAAGAAAAGAGGAAAGACTTGGAAGGCACAAGTTGTTTCTACCACAATAAATGGTATGACATGAAGTATGGATTAGGGGTCTTCAGAGAAAGCACAATTATAGGTGATGATCTCCATGGAAAGAGATGCAATTCACCCAAATGAGTGGGTGCAGTATATTTTTCAACCACAATTTGTGGTTTAGAGTTGAAGATATCAAAACAGAGCAAGGACTTTTATAGTACCTAATCAATTGTAGGAAATTTCGAGTCCAGAGTTGGTAACTAATTGAAGAATAGATGTTACAAGAAGTATATGACCCAAGTTTGTGTATCAATCTACATCTCTAGGTTATTATGAACTAGTGAAAAACTGGGAGGTGAAAAAAAACACCAATATTAATGTGGTTAAGGAGACTAAAGAAAATTACCTACAATCATTCAAATATGCAAAAGCACATGTGAATGTGTTGGATGAAATACCACATAAATACTCACATCAAGGAAATCTAGAATTGGATCAAAGAAGGTACACAACCAAAACACATGATCATGAATATGTGGATTCGGGTTTACAAGTACCAACCATAGACAATTTTGTTATTATTGTGTTTAGGGTGGGCTTGTAATCATACCTCAAAACTACAACTTCGGGGATGAAGCAGTCAACATTACAATAACATAAAAAGGTAATAATGTTGTGTGAAGAAAGCATGACTATTGCAAAAATGAGTGCACTTTCAATACTGCAGAATACTAAACAACCAACACAAGCAAAAACATAAAGCAAAATAACAAAGACTGACAAGTATTGCACAAATTGTGATATGACAAATCACAATGTGAAAACATGCAAAAAAAAAAAAAAAAAAAAAAAAAAACCACGATGGCAACCATAGAAGCAACACAACTAATTTAAAAACCACAAAAGACATCTTCATATGCATGTCACATTTGTGGTTTGAATGGACATAAAATGACAAATTGTCAAAAGTTTATTGAGATGCAAAAGATGTTTCATGGGAAATTTGTGACAATAGTAGAAGCTCAACTTGTTGTTAAAACACAAACAATCATTACATATGTGAATGTGGTGGATGTTAATGTTACAACAAGAAGTAAAACAACTAAAGAACAAGTGTTCAAGGATAGAAAGCCAAGGAAAACAAAAAGTGCTACTGATTGGGAAAAAGAAGAATGGTTGACGAAGTCAATGGTGAAGACAATTCAACAGATTTAGAAAACACAAACCGAAATAAAAGGGCCATCCACATCCATGGAGGGATGGAACACAACCTAGTTGAATATGCCAAATACTACTCCTATGGAAGCATAGAAAGCTTAGGAGGTAGTGAATTCACAAGATAAATTGATTATAATATAAGAGATTTTTCTAGACATTAGTAAGTAGATAATAGAAATAAGTTATATTTTGAACTTGGGGCAATTGTTTGAAATAGCTCCTAAATTAAAGAAATATCTTTGGCAAGAGCTAAAACCAAAGAAAACCAAAAAACAACCACAAATAAACAAGCTGGTTCTTCAATACCATAAATAGGATAGTTGTTGTAACAATAGATAATCATATGGCAATTATCCAAGTACAGATTAGGAAGAATACAATAAAGGATGTGTTGTTGGATGGAGGTTTTGGAATTAATATTATCATAGAACAATTGAAATTAAAGTTTGAGCTTCCAAAACCTAAACCTGCACCATATAATCTAAAGATGGTAGATTAAACAACCACAAAACCAATGGGGTTGATTAGAGATTTGAAGATATATGTTCATGACATTCCTTACATAATTGCGTTTATTGTGTTTCAAAATAGTGTGATAGATTCTAGATATTCCATGTTGTTCAGGAGACCATGGTTGAAGGATGCTAAAATGCACTACTAAAAATTTTGGGTTTTGCAACTGTCGTTTGCAACTAAAATTTAGTTGCATGCAACACATGCAACTACAAATTTGTGTAGTTACATAAGACAAGTTGCATATGACATGTAATTACATGCGACATTACGTATGCAACATGTATATACGATGTTAGTATACATGTTCATACATACATACCAATCCAATGTAGTTACACCTTATGTGCAACTTTCCTTGCAACTACATGAAACTAATCAAAATATGACACATGTTTAAAAATTAGGCAACTAGCTTGTGGACACATGTCATTATTTAATTTTTTTATGTTTTCAAAATTAAAAATTCATTGGATTAATCTCAATCATTAAAGTTTTTGCCACTATGATGATGACACGTGGCACACCATGGAACGTTCATTGACCATTTGACATGTGTTCAATATTTTAACACCAATTGTATGGTGATACGTGGTAATCAAGGCCCACATATTTTTATATTTTTAAATATTAATTAATGAAATCTAAGTCATCCGATTTATGGTTAATAAAATGTTGACATGTGGTGCTTAGGTAGGTAGATAATAATTAAACCCTATTAAGTAAGTAGGTTTATTTAGGTATGTAAGTAGGTTGAAATATAGCTAAACTTAGGTTATATAAGTAGGTTTAGAATAATCCAATTTTATTTTTAGGTTTGACCATTTCATAAAGGTTAAGTTTTTTTCATTCACTCATCCCCAATGGCACTTGATATTTGGTTTCAACATAACTATTGCTCCTAGTTATATACTGAGCCAAATAGAATTGGAAGCCAAAGGATATGGGTTAAAACATTCCATTACAAACCTCATGAACCAACCTAATTGCACATTAGATGCAACTACTATATTAAAGTATGATAGCCAAGGGAGGGCTTTGTTGTTTTTGGTGTCCCAAGAAAACTTGAAGCCCTCCTCTTAGTGCATCTAATACACTAAGAATCGTTGAAAACAGATTAGAAATGAGAAAGTTATGGCCCTCCAAAGTAAAGGGGGTCAAAAAACTCAAAAAAGAAACTATTGAGGCCAGTTCTTAAACACCCAAAAAGTTCATTTTATGTTTTTTTTTGCTATTAGAGTTCCAATGTGATTTGTAGGATTTCAGATGGCGCTCCTACAACAATTTAAATCGTTTTAAATGAATAAGAAATAAGAAAGTTATGAGCTTTGAAAGTAGGAGGGGTACTAAGAAAAAAAAACAAAAAACAAAACATTTTATAATTTGGAAAGCTTATTTTTAAAATTTTTCTTCTTGTTAGTTTTTCATTACTCCTTTTCTTTTCCACTTCAAAGGTGATTATAGGATATTTAGTAATTATGATTACTTAATGAAAATATGATTTTGATATTATTATCTAGTTTAAATTAATAATTGCTTAGGACGTTTGTATACTTGTAGGTTAATTAATTTAGCCTATTATATTAATGTTTTAACATAAATAATAAATATATAATATATAATACCTATTGATTATATATATAATTGATTATCACTATAATTATAATAAAAATTTAACTAATTATTATTATTATTATTATTATAAATTTTTTAATATTATCATATTAATTGATTTTGAATAATTTTTTGTTTAATCAAATGTACATTTTCTGAAAAAATATTCCAAAATAAAATAAATTCAAACATATTTAAACCATGGTTTAATTTAACTTAATTTAACATAATTTAGTTTAGTAATAATTAGTTTAACCTAACTTAATTTAACCATTGTCAATTTTAGCCTAATTTTGTTTAGCCATAAATATTTTAGCATAATTTAATTTAACCATATTTATTTTATCCTGATTTAATTTAGTTTAATTTATTTTAGCCATAATAAATATTTTCTAATTTAGTTTAGCCATAAATATTATAGCATAACTTAATTTAGCCATATTTAATTTAAATTAATTTAATTTAGCCATAATTAGTTTGACCTAACCTAATTTAGCCATAGTAAATTTAAATTAATTTAATTTAGCCATCATTGGTTTAATTTAATAAATTTATCCATGGTTGATTTTAGCATAATTTAATTTAATGATAATTATTTTATCCTAATTTAATTCAATTATGGTTAGTTTAGCTTATTTTATTTTAGCCATAATGAGTTTGGTTTAACTTAATTTAGCCATGGTTAATTTAACTTGATTTAAGTTAGATTAATTTAAATTATTCATAATTAGTTTAACCTAACTTAATTTAGCCATGGTTAGTTTAACTTTTTAGTTTATTTAACCTAGGTTAGTTTAGGCTAGCCTAAGTTAGCATGGAGTTAACCTTAGTACTAGAAGTACATAATACTATTATATATAACCTATGTAGATATATTAAGTATAGTATTTAAGTATGTATAAGTTTAGGCCATTATTTTTATGACACGTGTCCATGTTGTACACATTTAGTTGCATGTTAGTTGCACAAATAACCGTATGGCTCAAAAATTATACAATACCAAATTTATAGTTGCAAACATGACCAAGATAGTTACAAACGACAACTAGTTGCATGCTAATTGCATAGTGATTGGTTGCAAGTGACAAGATTTCTAGTAGTGAATGGCACATGATTGGTGGAATAAAATTGTTACCATACAAAAGAATGGGACAATCAGAACAAGTATAGTCACCAAGCATTTGGGAGGTGAAATAAGAAAACCATAAGTGTTACTATGTTATGATTATTAGAATGGTATCATAGAAGAGGAAGATATCATTTTTGCTATAGACCCAAAATTGTTTTCAATAGGAATAATCAATTTACTTAAACAATTCAATCTGTGAAAACCACAAATGTGGAGATCATGGATACAAATGTGAAGACTAGTATTTCAAAGCAAGAATTTGGAATACAAAGCATAAATATGAACCAAAAGTAGCTTTTGAGGATAAGGTGTATTCGAAAACGTACTACAATCATCAACTAGGGAGTGTTGCAATGGATGAATCTCCAACAAAAATCAAAGCATAAGAATTGTAGATAACTAGATGGACATTAACTGAAGATCAACAATTGATGAAGTTCAATCTCAAAAGTAATGCAAAACCACAGTTGGTGAATATTAATGCATAATTAAAAACAGGCAAGGTGTTGGAAGTGGAGCAACTGTTGAAGGAGTTCAAAGATGTTTTTGCATGGACATACAAAGATCTAAAAGGGATTCCACCACAGTTGACACAACACATAATTGAACTGGATACTATTATACTATTAACACATTAGGTTAGGTATAGATCAAATCCAAACTATGCTACAACAATCAAACAAAATATAGTCAAGTTATTAGTAACTAGATTTTTGTAGAGGAGGCTACATGGTTGTCACCCATAATAGTAGTACTCAACAAAAATGGCAAACTGAAAATTTGTATAGATTTCAAAAAACTAAATGCAGCCACAAAAAAGGATCCATACCCATTACCTTTCACAAATGAAGTGTTGAACATAATAGCAAGGTATGAGACATATTCTTTCTTAGATGGATATTCAGGATATCATCAAATTTCTATAGCTTCAGATAACATATACAAGACTACATTTGTTATAGACTAGGGGGCTTTTATATGGAAGGTGATGTTGTTTGGAGTAAAAATTGCACCTCCAACATATTAGAGAATTGTTACCAAAGCATTCAAAGAATATTTGGACAATTTTATGAAAATATTTTTGGATGATTTTACAATGTATAGTGACATGGAGAATCACTTATAGAAGCTCAAACTATGTTTTTAAAAGTGCAGAGAATATGGCATTAGTCTGAATCTAGACAAATGTGCATTTATGGAATTTTTAGGGATGATATTGGCTTTTATTGTTTCCAAAGAAGGGAAATTACCATATTAAAAAAAATAGTGATAATAAACATGTCACCACCTAAAAATCCATAGCAAATTTAAGTATTCTATGGGATGGCACATTTTTACAAATGTTTTATCAAAAACTTTGTTGAGCTATTATGGCACCTATCACTAAACTGATTAGAAAGATAAAGACTTTTCTTTGGACAAACGAATATTAAAAGGCTTGGGAATTGATCAAACAAAAGTATATTGAAGCACCGATATTGATATCACCAAATTAGCAAGTGGAATTTCATGTTCATATAGATGCATCCTTGTTAATTGTGGGGGCTATGCTATTTCAGAATGTAACATGGAAGAAGTGATCAACCAATAGTGTATGCTTCTAGGCTTTTGAATAGAGCAGAACATAATTATACACAACAGAAACAAAGGCTTTAGCAATGGTTTTTGCTTTGCACAAATTTCGACATTATTTGTTGGGCAATAAGTTTATCTGTTATGTAAATCATATGGAATTGGTCTATTTGGTCAACAAACCATAGGTTTCAAGGATAATAGCTAGATGGTTATTATTGTTCCTATAATATGACTTCACAACAGTGTATAAGCCAAGCAGAATTCATGTAGTTACAAATGCATTGTCAAGACTACCAAATATTACAAAACCCACAATGTTTTATCAAACCACAAATGCAAGTTTGTTTTACATAAAACCAGAATGGTTAAATGATGTAAAAGAATTTTTGAGAACATGATAGATTGAGGGCACATTATTGGTATAACAAAAGTAGAGATTGGTAAGGAGAGCAAGACCTTTCACACTAAAGAATAGTGAATTGTATAGAATGGGTCAAGATAACAAACTATGATGATGTTTAACAACTATAGAAACATAGATGGTGATGAGAGAATTGCACGAAAGACCATCAAGAAGGCATTTTGTAATTAAACAACGCAAAGGAAGATATTGGATGCTAGATATTGGTGGCCAATTATGTACAGAGATGTGCATGATTAATGTAGATCTTGCGATGCATGTCAAAGAACAGGAGGATTGGCAACTCAAAGTCTTGCAAAATTGGTCACAAATCTTCTAAAAGAACGATTTATGAACTGGGGACTTGATTTTGTGGGGCTAATTAAGCTAGCAAAAAGACATACATGAAACAAATATATTCTCGTTGCCATAAATTATGCTACCAAGTGGATGGAAGCAAGAGCATTGAGAACCAATATTGCACCAGTCACAACAAAATAATTTATGTATGAGTGCATATTAACCATGTTTGGATGTCCTTTGACTATGGTCATAGATCAAGGAGTTCATTTCATCAATGATGCAATCAAGTATTTGACAAATCATTTTTTGTTGAAACATGGGAGTTCTACAACCTATTATCTTCAAGGGAATGGGTAGGTTAAATCTACTAGTAAGGTACTTGGGACATTGTTGACCAAGTTAGTTAGTGAGAATAGAACAGATTAGGATGAGAATTTGTCCACAAGATTATTTTCATACATAATTGCATATAAAGTAACAACACAATATACACCATATCAATTAATGTATGGATTACAACCATTGATGCCCAGAAAGTACATAGTGTTAGTTGCTAGTGGAAATGACAAAGATAGTACTTCAATGAAAGTTTTAACTAGCAAAATTACAAAGCCGGAGAAGTTGCAAGAGGATAGAATGCAAGCTGTAGAAACTACAAGTATTTAATAGTGGAATAGAGCATTATGGAATCAATAAGAAAATCCAAAAAAACAATTCAGTTTTGATGATTATGTTTTGTGGTTTCTGAAGGGTAATAAGTCACATTTAGGGAAGTTTATTAGGAAATGGTTTAGATCGTACAAAGTATAGTATGTGTTGCCTAATAACACTATGTTATTGGTGGCAATTGAGAAGCTTGAAATTAACATTATGTCGATCAATGTGAATAAGCTCCAACCTTATAAATGCATGGAATTTGAAGTTCAAAAACAAGAACAATAGATGCCAGTATCTTGAGAACAAAGTGTAGGTGGACTTCAGGCGGAGGATTCTAAGATGGAGGTGGAAAATGAAGATTATAAAATACAAAAATCATAGATACGAAATAATGAAGACGAATAGATGAAAGATCTCGCGATCAACACAATATTGATTTTGGAACTACAAATGACTAACGAATCCATGAATAATAACTATAGAAATGAAAGAATTGGGATGTAAAGATCTGAAGATGATCTGTCAGGGGTATCAGTTGAATCAGCAAAAGAATTTGCCCAATCATCAGGGGTATTTGCACAATCATTAGATTTGTTGGCATAATTAACAAATGTATTGCCACAATCAACAAATGAATTGACACGGTCAGCAGATAAATGGGCATAGTTAGCAAAAGACATACACGATGAATGAGGTGGAGTTAATATAATTAATGTAAGGAGTTTAGGGATGTGGATTAATCAAAAAACTTATGATATGTTTATTATTTAAAAAATTGTATGAAGATTCTTGACAAAATCCTTATTAATGTTTTTAACAACCTAGTGACTATCAAATTCACTTTGTCTATGAAATATTCAATGAATTTTCTTTTTAACCTAATATGTAATTTGGATTTTGCTAATTTTTCAACTTCGTTTGCTTTTGTTATCAACTTAGTGGCTACCACACCTCAAGGCTCAATTTGTATTTGAAATATCTAACAAATTATATATATATATATATATATTACATTTCATTAATCTTTTAAATTTTTTTGGCATTATTAACATTTTGGTATCCACAAGGTTTAATTTTTGTTTTTAATGTAAGTTTCATTTTGTTAAAATTTCAAGGTCTTTTTATGTTGTTAACTTAATGGTCACCAAGTTGTATTTATAATTGAAAGGCTCATTGTTTAAACAATGTAAATTATGTGTTTATATTTTCAAACTTTTGTAAAGTTTGGAATTAATTATATATGTGTTCCATTTTTTTTTTCTTGTAAGTTAATACAAACACATCTTTTGATATTTCACATCTTGTTTATTTTTAGTTGTTTCCCATGTAAAAGGGCTTTTAAAAAGTATGTCAATGGATTTCATGTTGAATCTACACTTCAAAAGGGTTTGGTGCCATCATGGTTGGATGGATCAATTTAGTAAAATGATGTTTCATCCCCATAATAGTAGACATAAAAATTACTTTAAAAACTAAGAGATTTTATTTTTCTAATGCTAACATCATGGCCTTTCAAAGGAAGTTATATCTAATTGGGACCCAAAGTTCACTAACAAATAATGGAAGGTGTTGTGGAAAAAGATGGGGCCAACCAAAGCTCAAGATGAACATTTCGTTTCAACCCCAAATTGATGGGCAAACTAACATGGTGATGGTCTTTTAAAAATATGTCACTACAAACCAAAAATGTTGGGTGGATCTAGCTATGTTTGATTTATACAACTTAGAAAATTTGACAATTGGGACAATGCCATTCAAAATGGTGATAAAAAAAGTACCATGCCTATGACTTGGGCTACTAATCATGGGCAACCTATTGAGAATGTAGTTGAGGAAGTTTCAATTGTGACAGAATTTGATGAGGAAAGGAAATGACTTTGGGAGTTGCCAAATACAACTTCCAAAAAGCCTGGACTTGATAGAAAGATTATGCTAACAAGTTCCATAACAAAATGGATCTTAAGGAAACAAAGTTAGGTTGTACATTGTATTCAAGGTTCATTCAAAGTACAAGAGAAGAAGGAAAGAAGTAAAAAATAAAAAAATCTAGACATATAAATTTGCCAAAAAGTCTAAAGGTTCACCCAATCTTTCATGTTTCCATGTTGAAGCAAATTGTTCAAAACCTCTCAAGATGAAACAAACATGTGACCTCCACTAGAACTCATTAATAATGAACTTGAGTTTGAGGTGGAAGCCATGTTGAAACAAGGCAATTACGAAGGTGTGAGTGGGAATATTTGGTCATGGAAGGGCTATCACATGATTGAATCATCTTGGGTGTAGACATGGAACATGCCCAAGAAATAATTGATGCCTTCCACAACCAATTAACAAAGAAGTGGAAGCAAGTTAGGATGTGATAAAGACATAACCTTTCTTTGAATGGGGGAGGAAGTTAGCATAATTTAAAGAGAAAACATTTTGTATCAAGTTGGGTTGCACAAATGAACAAAATTGAAATTTCCAAAGACCAAATTGGCATGAATGTTATGTGTTGATGCTTGAAAGGAGTTCATACAAATGTCATTGGATGGATCAACGTACTTTTCAAATTAAAATTGGACTCCTTTTTTGGGTCTTGAAGCAACCTTGACCTACAAATGGGAAGGCAAGTAAAGTGAATTTGCATCAACATGTAAGTGTTCTGAATTGTGTCTTGGAAAGTTGGTTAGTAATGGTGGCCAACACAAGGAGTCATGAATTCATTCACATATTGCAATTGTGTATTGGGAGTGGAATCTAATGAAACTTTAATGTTGTTTCCTTTTACCTCAAAATAAGTATATCTTTAAACAAGACTTGATTGTTCTGATCAAGGCAAAAGGTGGGAGAGAAATCATACCATATAACTTAAGCTAAATAGTAAACTTTATTTAAGAACTCATTTGACAAGGGCTTAAAAAGTTGCCTTCACAAAGGGGCTTGGATAAACAGGTTAGTTTAGGTCTTTTGTTGAGGTTGAGGTGGAGGCTCATCCTTTAAGACCCCCATGGACTTGTCAAAATAACATGAAAATTGATAAGTGTTAATGAAAGCATTGACCTATTCTTTTAATAAGGGAGAATGTCATGACCCTACCTTGGGTTCACAATTAAAGCTAGGACAAGACAAATGGGGAGTGCATCTACACTACAAGAGTCACATCAAATGTCTATAATTTGGTTTTTCATGTTTTCAAATGTTAATTTAAATTAGTGTTCAAATTGTTGGATTTAATTGTATAGTAACATTCATAATACATCATGAAAACATGTGACAAAATTCAAAATCAATCTAATGAATAAAAATTACACAAAAGTATTTTTTGAACATTGTAACCATTGTTTTTAAATAGAAAAAAATCATTTGAAATTTTTTTTAAAATTAAAAAACTTCAAATAATCATATAAAAATTAATATTACAAGGAATTTTCAATAAACATTCACAAAAAGTGGCAAGGGTGGATAATGTGAATGCACCTTGGGAAATGAGCCAAAAGATAAAGGCAAGGGAGAACACCCAAACACACTTTCATTATGAGAATGAGATGTGTGATAAGTGTGCAAGAATGGAAGAAGAAATCCTCAAGACTCCCAAGTACATTCCATTTTTGGGAATAAGGAATTTTGAAACGTCTCACAACTTTGGAACAAACTTTGAAGGATTTGGTTTATCCAAATTGTGCCCTTTTTAAATCATTAAAAAATGCATTGAAAATTAAAATACTTTAATTCAAGGTTTCATTGAAGGAAAAATAGCTTTAATGAGAATTATGGTCAAGAACCAAACTATCCAAATGATCCTTAATCAATGTTTTTAACACTTTGGGACATCAAATTGCTTCCAAATCAAAATATTTTTAGCTTGTTACAAAGATGTCAACAAATGCTACAAGGTAGTGGGGTCAAATGCTTTGAAAAAAAAATGTTTAGATGAAGTGATGATATTTTAAAGTTCTAGAACAAGTGTTAGGGTTTTGGGAGTTCATTTTGGGACTTTCATGAATTTTTACGATTTCAATTATAGTCCCTAAAAATAACTATATAATATATATTATAAGGAAAAGGGTGGGCCTCCTCCCAAGTCTAAGTCATGTGGATTTAGGTAAGTTCAAAAGAAGTATGTGATCTAATTTGGTTCCATTTACACTAACCACTTGCATTGTTTGGATTGTGTAGTTGAATTTATCAAGAAATGTTTGTGAATGTCATCTCATCCTAATATCATCTTGGAGTTATTGCACATTTGTCTTGTCCTAGTGTGTGGAAATAAGGAACAAACTTGAGTTCTTTGTTGCTTCAAGGACCTTTCAAGAACTTATATCAGTAATACCTCAAGACAAACCTAGGGACAAGTCAAAAATCATATAATTGCCTTGGACAAATTGCAAAAGACATTAGTTGTAAAAGACACGATGTGGAATCAAGTTGAAAAAAGAATCCCATCAAGGTATAGACATTTTTTATCCAATGACATGGTGAGTTGTTCAACCTACATGGCATAAAAGCTTGCTACCAATTCATAACTCCCATATGTAGTGACATAATGCCAAGTTTTCATGATTAGTTGGCTACAATGCAACCACATATCAATTATCAAGATAATTAGATAAACATTATCCACCAAATGATGTAGATGTGTATTGCATGTGGTAATGCCTCATGTTTTTAAAGAAGTAACAATTATTAGTTTGTAATTGTAAATTTCCCACTTGGCATTAAATTAATTTTTAATTTTTAATTTCACAAAATGGAAAAAAAATTAGAGATTTTTTTTTCAAAACCCACTTCACAAAACAATGAGAATTTGCCACAAAGACAATCGCCACTTATCAAGGATAAGTGACTAACAATCAAAAAAATATTGAAAGTGAATTTTTTTTCCCCCAAAGTATGATAGATTTCACAATCACTAACCTCCTCTAATTATCTATCAATTATGGTGTACAATTTAAGTTAATCAAACCTACGCATCAGTTCTTAATAAATGCATATAATTGCATCTTTAAAGAGTAAGCTAACAATTGTCATATAGTTTTATAATAAACAATTTATAAAATTACTTTAACCTTTTTTTGGTAACTTGAATGCCACTTACAATATAATGTTAATGTGAATGCCATGTTAATTCCCTTTTATCTAATACTAGTGGGTGCCCATGACCTTCGGCCATTGTGAAGTCCCCCGGTTTCTTTAAACTTGGTTAGCGTTTTAATTTTTTTTAGAAACTTTTAACTTTTTATTTTTTAATTTTTATTTGTTTTCTATTTTTATTATTATTTTGTGATCATCCAGCCGGACGGACATTTCATCCATCCCCTTAATTGGGATGGACAGTACCTAAAAGAAAAAAAACTTCCCCAAAATCCGTCTCGTCATCAAGCCGAACGGACATTTCATCCATCCCCTTAATCAGGACGGACAATAGCTAAAAGAAAAAAAATGTAGTCTTGGTCAATACAAAAAAAAAAAAAAAAAAAAAAAGTAGTCTTGGTAAAAAAAAAAAAAAAAAAAAAAAAAATTGATTATGGGTTGTCCAAGGCCTAAATATTTTTTTCTGGTCTTCCCCTAAACCCGTCCCGTCATCAAGTCGGACGGACATTTCATCCATCCCTTTAATTGGGACGGACAGTAGCTAAAAGAAAAAAAAGGTAGTCTTGGTTAATACACAAAAACAAAAAAAAAAGATTCTAGGCTGTCCAAGGCCTAAATATTTTTCTTTTGGTCTACCAAATCTTTTGCTTCAAAAAATCAGACTGCCCCTGATTTCTTTTTTATCTGGGGTCAGTTACATCTGGGGAAGTTACATCTGGGGAAGCTCCTCAAAAAATCAGACTGCCCCTAATTTCTTTTTTCTCTGGAGTTAGTTACATCTGGGGAAGTTATGACTGGAAGAATTTTCCAGGCACTGCCCAGACAGATAAACAAACAGACAAACAGACACCACTGTTGTTTTAATATATAAGATTGTAGTCATTTCCATCTTCTTGCTTTAAGTACCATAACTTTCTTGTTCAATTATCCAAAAAACCCAAGGTGGATAAAGCTTGTTTCATTAAGAATTATTAGAGATATTTTCAAGATGTTGCAATTATACTATATGAATTGCATTATTGTTCACTTTTAATAACATTGTTCATTAAATTTCAAGGACAATTTCGATTAAATGCTATAGAAATAAAGAAAACATTGTGCGAAATGAAAAGTTAACCTCCTAATAGTACAATTCACCATATATATCCACATCATGAACTTGTGTGTGCATTTGGAGTTTTAGTTGTGAGGAAGGGAACATGTTTTCTATTGGATCAATCCAAACAACTAAATTCAAGAAAAGTTATTCAAGATAGTTTTGCCCATGAAAATTATTCATCTTTGATACAAGAACTACTCATGTAAAATATTGAGATTATATCCAAAAAAAGGAAGAAATAAAGTGAATAGGAATGTAACTAAGAAAGGAAATAAACATCTTTCAAGTGGTTGATGACAATTTATTCATTTTTGAACCCATCAACATGAACAATTCGAATTCTATTCATAATGTGTTTTAATTATTTGTTATTGGATCAAATTAGATTCGTAATTGATGGGTATTATTGTTACCTTATGTTATTGGTACTTTATTGGCACCACAACATTAATAAGAGAAGAGAATTAGACCAATTTGATTTTTTTCTTTTTGGACCAAAAAACTATAAATAAAACTTTATTATTGTATTTGTTTCATATTTTGAAAGTCAACATGGTTTTTAGTTAATGGTGTTAGATATGAAATCCTTATACATGGTAGAAAATTACTATAAAACAAATTTGAGAAACAAATATAGGTCAACATGTCAACAAGGTGTTATACATGCATGTGTGGTGATAAATAAACTATTCACAAAGCAAAAGTAATGTTTAGCTTGGAAACAAAAATTTACCGATTTCAAGATGACTTGAATGTTATATTTGGTATGTCAAAAAAACTAATTATAAAACATACATGAATTTTTAAAAGATATTCTTGGTGCTTTCATTACATGTGCAATAAACTTTTAAATGTTTATAACATAAAATAGGGGGTATTGAGATTCATGTAAGGAACACAACAATCAATTCCAACACTTGTTTACACAATTGTTGCATATAGGTAATTTTATCATTTGTAACCAAAGAATGAAAGGAAAGATGTATTTAACTTCTTTTAGGAGTCATTACAATACAATGTGTTACAAATTGCAATCTACAATTCTTAGACCACAAGATATTGAACTTGTGTAATACAATTGTCTATAATTTACAATCTAGGTTGGTCAATAGTTTTATAACTGAATTTTCTTTTTGTTAGAGATGTTGTCTCATGATTTTTTTAAATGCATAATTTGTGGAATTTAGTTATGTTGTGTTTGAACTTTTGAAAGTTTCAATAACCATGATATTTTTATGCACACATGAGTGCAAATAAAATGAAGTTTTTTTTTAGTGTAGACACAATGCATATCATTGATCTACACTCAAATCAACCTATCAAAAAGGTGAAATTTTACACCAAAAACATGTAGGTGGAAATTTAAAGAGAAACTCTGAAATGTAGCCACAAACCAAATCTTGATGCAATGCCAACTTCGAAAGATGGACCACATCTATTTTACAAAGTAAAAACAATTCATTGTATATATACTTTTTGAAAACACAAAATTAATGTGCGTTATAATACCATATAGTCATTTTCATCATTCAATTATTCTTGAAATATTTAAAAACTCGCATTGACGTGTTCAAAATTGTCATAATTATGGTAGGCTACATGAGTAATTACTCATGACATTTATAGTAAACTACAATATATCATGGTAAATGTAAACATTACAAATCCAAAAATTGAATCTACCATAGTATTAGGATCTTTAGATCATAGGAAATTTTCACACTTTGCATTTTTGGTGTGACTACATATTGAGTAAGCAAGGCAAGGGTTGAAATTCTTGTGGTTTTATCATGTAATTCTCTTGTTCATTATTTCTTTGCCTCATTCAAAAAGTTTATGAAATCACAAGAGACTGATTTTCTCTCATGTAATTCAGGAGTATGGGTTAGTACAACTCAAGGAAAAAGCAAAGGATAGTAAAAAATCTACATCAACCTTTGCCACTACCATTACCTTGTGTTTTTTCTTTTGCAAACTAAGTGTGATCCAATGACTCTTCTTCTAATATTTCTTGCATTTCAAAAGTGAGTAATTTTCAACCATCATCATCACAATTGCCCAACTCTCCCATGTACCTTTATAGTTGCAAGTCGACTTGATAACCCCATTATATCTTTATATATAATAGTATTCAAAGATTTACATTTTACATAGGGTAATATGCAAACCAATAATTGAAATGATAGGAGGAAAGAAAAACATTAGTTGGATTTCTAAGGCCTTATACAATTCCTATGTCATTAACTTTCCCACATTAACAAAAGAATTCAAACAACTGCAATTGAAGTAGGAAAATAAAGACTTAAATTCAACTAGAGAAAAAGGATGTCCAAAATCAATTGTAAGAAATGAAATCCCATCACACAAATGTTATGAACAAAAGAAAGAACATTCTCTTCATTAAAACTGATCTACAATCTATTAAATCAAAGGGCAATTGTAATTGATGTGACAAATTATGTTTTTGGCAAAGTCAACAATCAAATGAACTTCAACTTTTTTTGGCAAGATTTACAAATAAGAAAGGTTGTTAAATATTGGAATCTGCAAACAAAGTTCAAATATCCATATTGTACAAATTACATTTTGGGTGAACTAGAGATCATTATGACTTGTAGCATTGATCATTTGGATAGAATTTGAAAATCAAATACTAAAATTTCAAATTAATAACATTGCGGGCACATATTCTCGCAACATTGAGCCTACCCCTTGATCTTCAACATTGAAGATAACATTACATGATCCATGCAACATTTGTTTTTTGCCAAACATAGAGCATGGAAATTGAAATGACCATTTCAAAAAAAAAGAAGATAACAAGATGAATGCAAGCAAAAGAGATGGAATTACCAAATAATAAGCTTCATAATTGTTGTAACACTCTTTAGGTGTTTTGAGAATCAATATTTCAGAACTTTGGGGATAACTTCAATATCATGTTGAAAACTCATCTAATTCCATGGTATGTCCAATGACTACTTGCATGCAATATTGAACAAGTTGAATCACCTTGTTCCTCATGGCTCAAGTACCTTATTATTGTTATGTTGTTATGAATAAGATGACTTGGAAAACACAAGCCTTGCAATTACAAGTGGTCAAGATATGCCATTCATTTTGCACAAATCCAAAATTAAGCAACATTTCAACTACCGTATTCAATAATATTTCTAAAACAAGGTGTTGTAGGGAAGGGTGTTGGAACTCAAAGTCCTCATTTGCTCCCTCTCCCCTTTTATCCCCTCCACTTTTCACAGGTCAATATTACATTCCTATATTGCATTTGATGTTATGATATTTCTTTCACTTATTGTGCTTTTATAAGTTTAAAATCAAAGTTTCAACTTAGCTATGTTATTAACCAATCCACTTTAAAAATTGAATAACCTCAAATGTTTGAAAAATCGGATGTGGGTTAGAAGTAACAAATGAACATGAGAAGATTTTGCAACTACAAACTGAAAATAAACAATTACGAGCACATGTGCAAAACTTATCTTTGGAAAATCAACATGTTCGAAAAATTGTTGGTATGTTAACAAAAGCCTAACTCAATAATACTTCAACATATGGCAACAACATTAAACATGCAAAAAAGAACATGAAGTATAATAGAAACTATTAAAATGAGTTTTAAACATTTTATAATCCAAGGAAAGACATTAGCCCTTCTTCTTGTTAATCACAAAAACTTCATCCCAATTATGTAGTGCATTGAACTTATTACAGGTGACATGCGCATAGAAATGGAGGATTTACAAAGGCATGTGGTGCTAGAAATTAACCAAGGCAACAACCAAACAATGGTTGTTGAAAAAGTAATTTCCTTTCCCATGTCAATTTTGTATAAGCTTTACAACCTTATGATCATTATAGATTGTTAAATTTGGTCATGATTGGATGCTTGTAAATCCATTGACTATTTTTCTACAAAATGCACTCCTTTACAAATAAATAAACTTAGAAAAAAAATTGTGGATATTTTGATGATAAATGCATAGGGTCCATGAATGATTTCTTTTCACATTTTCCTTGTATCACCAATTCAATATGAATTGGAAGTTAATCAAGAAACACATGGAGAATAAAATGTGGCATATGTTCATATTGATAGGTTATTGGGCTTCAAACTTTACAACAAGAAGTACAAGACTTGAAAAATCAAATTCAAAGCATGGCAAATGAAATTGGAACATTACAATCCACATCACCAATACATGGCCAATCACCCCAACTATCACCAAAATTTTCATTTATTCCTTCATATGTAAGTTTTTCACACATTGAAGACAAAGATGGCCATTTATCATCACATCGAGTCGGATATCATCAAGAAACTCAACCTTCAATATGTCCACAAATTACCAAACAAATGAGGTGGAAAAAAATCCTTTTCTTATATATTTTTGCATTAGATATTAAGCTAATGACACCACATATTGCTTCATAAACTCATGATGTTCACCACTAAATTCATCTGGATTTCCAACTAAACCAAACATCTCATATGGTGTTTGTAAGTATCCTAGAATTGGGCCAACAAAAAAGCTAGTAGCCAAAATTATGGAGTTGGAAAAAGTGCAAGTAGGCCTTCATGCTCAACTTGATGCTACTTCAATACATATGCAACACATTACTATTGAACGTGATCTTTTGATGGAGCTTAGTAATTCTTTACGAGCGGACCTTATTAGGTGATTATTTCATAGTTTTGTGCTTGTTCCATACATATGTTTGGTTGACATCATGCTTTGACATTACCTTGTCCAAAATGCGGGCTTAAAATAAAATTAGAGTCCTATTGATGGTTAATGATATGTGTAGGATATTTCATTCTTTTGGACATGAATTGAGTACTACATATGGAGGTACTTCAACAAATGTTCTGGTACACATGAAAATCAAACCAAAAAACCAACTTTTGGTTATGTTTTTTTTCATATGGTTCAAATTGCATGATAAGAACATGCAATAAGCTTGATAACTTTTCATTTGAACTAATCTTATGACATGCACTGAATTTATTAATTACATTGTTGTGACTTCTTTCAACAAAGGAAACATATGAATTTTGTAGTGTTTATAATTTTAAAACTTTGTCAAATTGATATATTTTATTCCTTAGGAAACGTGTTTAATTTATCAAATTCAACTATATACTTTCAATCATAACCTATGGGTGCAAAGATTATAATGGTAAGTGTTTCAAAACTACACAATGTTAAATATGATGAGCAAAGTAGAAATTACATGAGGTCAACAATGGTAACTATCGTATTTTTTAACACAATATCTATAAATTGCCCATTGTTTAGTATATTAAACCAAGTGAGATTTACATGAATTCAAGATTGGTATCTACCATGAACATTAAACATAAGAATGAAGGTGTGTGACCATTGACCACTTTTCCATAAGCTTCAAAATGTGCAACTTATGAAAAACTTTTAGAAAAGATGTCAAAGGCATTGGATTCCTACTATAGAAAACCAGGTATGGAAGTTAGATATGGTTTCCAAACTTAATGTGGGCCATATTTATTGTACAACATATTGAAAGTCTATTAACAAAAACAATTATATTTACAACCAAAATTGTTGAGATATAAGTAACATCAAGGAGAAAATCAACTAAAATGATTTATCTTTAGATGTTAATTATCATGAAAACAAATACATTGTGTCACAATTGACACCAATGTTATTATTTGAATTTAGATGAATTAATTTTGCAACTATTTCCATTGATCTTGAATTTTCTAGGAACACCTCTTTCGAACTATGGACAAGTGGCAAAGGACATAAGAAATACTATGCAAATTTGTGGTAGACCATATCTCCAAGAACGACCTAAAAAAGTAAAATACAATGCTATTTATATGGTGTAATTAGACTAATTGCATGTGAAACTTACTAGTTGTATCCAAAAATTCCAAGCTTCAAAGTTTGGGGGGGAGAAACAAGACAACAATTCAACATATCAATGTGCAAAATGCATGTAAGGATAAGTTCAATATGTCAAACTTATTGAAACTATTTTTTGTTATAGGGAACAACTAGTCAACAACCTTGTTTGAAGGCTACTATGAAATGTCAAAATAATATTTGCAAGCTCAAGGTGCGAAATTGGAACATCAAAGATGATCATCCACCCAATAGTTGACAAATGATGTCATCCACATTTATAGCATTCAAAGTGGAATGTTAAATAATATAATCAACTTAAGTAGAAACTATACTTTTAACATTATAGATTATGCAATCCTGAAATTACAAATATGAAAAAACTTACCCGATCTAATGCAAATGAATAAAAAGAAAAGATGATGGATTGATATGAACCAAAAATAACACATATAAGATACAAAATTTCTAAATGAAACACTTGCACTATTGAGAACTCAAGCTTAACTTAATGATTTTCATTAATTATAAAATAATTTCATTGTTGGTTATTCCACTTAAGCTCTAGCCACACTTGGTGTTTAAGGCTTGCAACCAACCTTCTAACAAAATAGGTTATCGTCAATTTTCTTTAAAGTCTATCAACATGCCCACACCATGATGTTTAATTGCAACTAACACTGGATTATCATCCTTGTGTTTGCAATCCAATCATAGTGTTGTCTGATTCTTTGATTTTGTTCAATAACCACTAGTTTGGGAATTCCCCCATAAAAATTTCAAAATCAAAGAACTATCAATTATGAGTATTTCAAAGCTTTCAAAGAACCATGGGGCTTAATAAATTAAAAAAAGAATTGATGGGTTTATTGGTAGTTAATTGACTTTTTAAATAAAAAATTATTGAGTTAGAGCAAGGGCCCATATCATTTTGCTAGTGTGAAATAAAGGATCAATGTTTCAAATTTTGGCCTCTACTAATTATATGCCTATATGCCCTATTTAACCCTAGCAAAGGTTTGGTCCAAAATCAAATAACCACCAAACGTTTGTGTGGCCAAAGATCCTCTTCCCCTTACTTCTCTTATGTTTGTCTTTTTTTTTTCCATTCAATTTTAGAGTATCCTACTTAGTATTGAAGTGGTACATCTTCATTACTATAGAAAATCAAGGATGATTATAACTTGAAGTGAATGCAATAGGATTGTATTGTAAAAGGACGAAGAAATAGAAAGCTAAAGATATAAAGAGAGGTGAGGAACTTGGGAAGAAGAAATAGAGGCATGAAACTAAAGGGGAAGAGGTAAAGAATGGATAAAGAAAGATGGGTGAAGAAAGAGGGGGGGGGAGAAGGCAAGGATGGAGAAATAGAAAATAACTAAGGGTAGACAAGGATGCATGCTAACATTGAATTCCTTTGTTAATTTTTAATAATTCAATTAACACCAATGTTTGACCCTATGAAATATACCTTTTTCAAAGATTTGATGTTAGTTAACAATGGTTCTTAATATCATCTTAACATACACATCATGTTGTATGCCATATGCTTAACACTAGAATTAACACCAAGTATGGCCACAACTATAGTTTAATTTGGTGTGTTTGTAAGTTTTTTTTTGCTCCTACTTAATTTCTTGATGTCGGGGTCATGGTGTTTCATTAGGTTTTTGCTTGGTTGAATTTTCTGGTTATAGACAATAACCTTAAAGAGTTATTGGATTCTATGCTCCATGACTATGACACCATTTTTTTATGCCTTTGGTTTTCATGCAATAAAGTTCTTTACATATTCTACTTGAACGATCTTTTATTTCTTAACTTGCTATAGAGTGTGACAATCTTGGTGAGGAATTTAAGTGAAAATTACAACTAGAAAATCTCTAATACTTTATTTATTGGAAACAACTTGAAAACAAGCAAGAAATGAAAGATTCAAGGTTCGTGAAATGGAACAATTGTATTAACTAACAAGAAGATTACAAAGGTTGTATGCTTCAAATGTTACAATCACAAAACTATGACTTGCAACAAGTAATAAAGTTTGAGGGTTCTATGTGCACTCTAAAACCATGAAAGGAGAGAATGAAAAAACAACTCAAAACCACTCCATTATATACTATCTCCTAACCCTAAAGTAGCCGCCACCAAACCCTAACCCTAGCCGCCGCCAAGGCCTAAATAGTTTCCACTTCTAAACCCTAACCTAACTACTATAAGGATGTGAACATTATTCATCCTTTCAATGAATGTTTAACACATTCATCAATATTGAAAATTAGAAACGAATAATATTTCTAACATTATTAAATGAAGAACAAAAGAAATGAAGGAAATATTTATAGGTAGTAGAAGTGTAAATAATTTTTTTTATATATTAAAAAAATGGGAAATTAAAATTTTTCCTATTGGTAGGAATGGTGAAACAAAATTGCCAAAGAAAAGAAATGCAATTTGTTGTCAAAGGTTGTGATCTCCAAATTGTGGTTTTTCTATATTTACATAAGAAAAAGGCCTACACGAAGGTAACACGCACAAAGTTGGTAAAGGACTTCACAATTGGACAATATGGATATGATCCAAGTTTAATTTACATGGCATTTTTGTTTTTGTTTATATGTTGTCAGCAAGAGTGTGATTCAAGATCACAATAGAGATTAACATTTGGTTGAACATGAACACAATTTTTTTCTTCAAGTTGGATGAGGCAAAAAGTCATTGAAGTTTCAATGTTCTTTGTTTTGGAGATCATGATGGTTGTTTAAGGTTGTGATTTAAGTTCATTTTGCTTTAGAGAAGGCAAAGTAGATGTTTGAATTTGCTTCAATTTTCTTTTCTTCATTCCTCAACTGTGAAGTTTAAATGTGAGCAATTCTAGTTGGTGGTCTCGTCCATGAACTTTTTATTCAACATGTGGCATTCACATGTTAGCCTATTATGTATTTTTCATATCTAGGTTATAATTGTGTGTTAGAAATAAATACTCTCCAACTATATATTGATCATATATTATCTATATTATGCATCTAGGTGCTCCACCATAACTTGTGTGAAATAACATCCTCAAAACTCATGAATTTGAAATCAAAAATCACTTTTGAATGAAATAGCAACAAGAACATGAAAATTTCACATTTACAATATTTACCTCTCTTTTTTATGCTAAGTATTAAGATTTAACACCCTTCAATTTTTCAAGAATATAAAGGTACAATTTGAAAGTAATTTTCACACATTTTGTGGCCCCTATTATTTTTCTTTCACCCAAAAGGCATTTAATTATTGGTTTCATGTTCTCAAATATTCACATCCTTGTAGTAGTTAGGTTAGGTTGAATGGTGGCAGCTACATTAGGGTTTAATGGCAATTGTACCTTTCATGCCTAATAGCATGCATTTGAATTTCATCCCATTCCCAAAGCTTGATGTTTTGAGCTTTTATTCACCTTGGATTTCCTAATGCATTAGTAGAAAAACCCCATTTTTTTACTTGTTTTATGCGACTAAAAGTGTCTTTTGCAACAATTTTTTATCAAAAATAATCACAAAAAACACACTTAGTCACCTAAGACAATTTGAAAAATGGGGTTGTTCTTCTAAGGGTGGCAACCACCTAGTTTCGTGTGCTTCCAGTTTCAACTACATACATGTATGCATGCATTCATTACTTTTGCACCATGTCCTTTAATGTTCCATCTAACAACTATAATATATGAACCAATGTAGGCATGCAATTCATGCATTGAACCTATAATCCCATAATTCACTAAAATAATGAGTGGAATGCATAGTGGTTGGAACCACCTCCCCTAACAATGTTTCAAACCATAAAAAATTAGTATGTAATCATAGAAGTGGCATGCAATATTAGGTGTCACTTCAATACCGTTCCAAGCTACTTGTACACAATAATGGTTTATCCTAATTCCTACATAATGTTGATCCATAATTGCATTAATATCACCTTGTACTTACTAATGGAATGCATAAAAAACATATACATGCTAAGAGGTTAAGTGATTACTTAAGGATCTCTTGAATTTTTTAGTAGAAACGAAAAAACTTGATTTTAAGCAATGGTGATTTTGAAACAACAACCCTACATGGATACAAAGCTCCTTGTTCAATACAATTATTTTAACAAATTTTGCACAACTTGGAGGCCAATAGAAAACATTTTCTTCCCAACTATGTTTTTATTACCTCGAACGTGTTGGTGGAAACACATTAGGTCTATAACACTAATCATACAACAACTGCAAGAGCACCTTTGCTACTTGGTTGCCACACCTATATTCTAACATGGTGTTATTAACTCCTACATTCATCCTCCATGAAGTGGACATAATCACATTAGTTTTAGGTCTTTACCTTAATTATATATGCAATGCTTGTCACACAATGTGACATATAAAATTTCTTTTTTGCCAACAGACATATACCACCTATCCACCAATGTGAAAATTGGGTTGATTAAGTAGAATTATACCATGAATTTATCCATGGTCAATACTTGACCATCTACCTTTTAGGTTTTCATTACATATGATTCTTGAAGCATTTTCATATTAGCACCATGTATATGGGCACTTTTGCCCATATGTAACTAGAAAGTCCTATTATTTAACAATACCACATGTAGAAATTGTAAGCTCAAATTAATATTCATACAACTAACCAGTTGGAAGATGGTTTAACAATGGAAAACAATATTCCAAATTCACCATGGACAATTTTGGGTGAATTTGGAATAATGTTTTCCATTGTAAGACCATCCTTTAAAAGATTCTAGACATGCTTTGTCACCTAGCTTTCAACAACTCGCACAAGCTGCACACCTCTTTAGATCCCCAAATGTGCAAATGAACATAACAAACCTACAACCAATATTTTTCTACATAAATAGTCATAATTCCTTAATTATATTTATATTGTAGTTTCAATCAAATATCATGCATCATCACATTATCTTTTGTGAAAACATGTTCATCTCAACATGGGCACATGGCTAAATGAAAATCACCCATAGTTCCAATCACTAGTATTAATCCAATATGTGCTAAACATTATTTTATGCATTGACTAAGTTTTCATTGGATTTACACAAATATCTACTTTTAAAAAATCCCACTAAAACACTTCCACCCATGATAAATACCTAATCCCTTACTATTAAATTTGTCTAAAAAATGTAAGTTCAACAATTACTTGGTTTCCAATTGGAGTAGGTTTCCATGGACTAGCAAAAATACTTGATAACATGACCTATATATGTTCAAGATTTGACATTTGTCACCCACTCCATGAAGTCCAAGCACTTGCATGCAAACCTCTTTCGATCTTAATTCTGTTGGAATGACAAAAATAAGATGTTGTGCACAAAATCACTAGGGCTACTTATGTATCCTCCCTGTTCCCTCAACCACCATACCAAATTCCAAACTATGGATCAACATAACCACTCTACAAACACCCCCTCACATTGTTATTCACAATTAATTTTGATGTGAAACATCCATGCATTGTCATGCATCCCAATATTTCACATTTGTTACATTAAGTCACTACTTATGGACTATTATGAAAAAGTAACAAACCAAGCACAACAACAATGTCCCCAATGGATCCACCCAATTAAGTTGTTCTTGTTGGAAGTTAAGTTACATTAACGATTACCAATCCCATGCACACATTTTTAGATTTTGATATGTATGTACATGTGTATCATGTCATTATTTATGTATAGACTGCCTTGATAAAAAAAAAAACATCGTAAAATGAAGTTAGTGATTAGGTAGTGCACTTAACTTGGTGTTTACTTCCATGAAGGTGAAAGCACACTAAGCCCCCCAAAAATTATAGTCACAAGTATAATCTTTATGCCATTAATTTTTTTGGTAACGTATGGACATCACATTTTGGATTATTTTGATTTGTTTTAAGTATATTTGATTAGCTTTCAACTTAAACTAATCAATTATTTTGAAAATTCCAACAAACATTGAAGAATTTGAATGTATGGAATATATTTGTGACCAAATAATACCCATCACAAAGTTTGAAAATTTGAAAATGCATTTAAATAGTAGGGTTGTTGATGGAATTCTTGGGTGAGTTTTTTATGGTGTATGATATTGATATACATCAATTAAAATTTTTTTAAATAAAAAATTTAAATATTTTTGATGAAATTCCATTCAAAAAATGTGTTTTTTTGCATTTTTTTAATAATGAATGCATAATATTATTTTCCTTTTAGGAAAAAACCACTACCATATCAAAAAAAAAAAGATTATATAGATGGGCATTGCATTATTTTTTCAATTTCCTTTTGTTTGGTAACGTTTCATGAATCACAAACATGAAGCCTTGTGGCCATTGAAAAATTATAAGTTATATACTGTGTGTACATTGATTTTATTCAATCCTCTTCATCTAACCATTGGATCAAGATAATTTTGACTCAAAGTGAATTTTGAGTTCCAAAATGTTGTTGTGCAAATTTTTAAATTTTTTGCTTATGTTTAAGTCAACCAAAGGATGTCGTCAAGATTTTAACTTACTGCATATTATAATACTTGTTATACATCACCTTTTTTGAACAAAAGTGGCTTGCCTTTAGTGTGTTTACACCCCTGATTTCACCAAAGGATGTTGTCAAGATTTTAACTTACTGCATACTATAGTACTTGTTATACATCACCTTTTTTGAACAAAAGTGGCTCGCCTTTAATGTGTTTTCACCCCTGATTTCACTTCCACATTCATTGGGCACTATTGAACAACCACATTAGTTCATGTTGCCATGCACCAAATTGAAATATTGTAAGGTAGTCTAGTGTCTAATGGGTAACTTCGTAAAATTCTTTGTTGGACACACCCAAAGTAGAAAATGCCCAAGTGTATTCACTTTGAAGATAATGTTTACAAGCACATTTTGTGGTGTCTTTTGTTGCAAATGATTGAAACGTAGATTGTTTAACCAACCAATGCAAGACCACTAATGTTGTTTGCTCGTCACACCTATGGTTTGGCATGGTTGTAGCCCATGTGTAATCAACAGTATTTCACCGCAAATATGAGATGTTCATGGTGTTACCAATTGGACATGTGTGCACCATTACCTCCCTTAGACATTGTGTTATCTCATATATTCCTTTTATTCCTTGGGACATACATGAAAGCATGTAATCAACCATCAATTACAAGTTCATCATATGTATATCCATGCCATCCATACCATGGTAATGTTTGGTCTGAAAATGGTAGTAGGCCTACAAAATCAGTCTAAGAAGTGAATATGATTTGCCATTCATCATACATGCCTAGACATTGTTATATTGTGTGTTTATGACTATATAATTTAAAAACTAATATTTTGCCATTCTTATATTTAAAGTTGTGCAAAAATGATGTAAAAAATATTATGTTTGGTTGCAAATTTACCTAAATTCACCATCATTACCATAGTTGTTTCTATGTATCAACAAAGGTGCCTTTCCATAAAGTAGTTAGACCAAATGTATATTACTAAAATGCGCACCATGCGGAGACCTTGAATGGTATTGGTGGATATTCCCATCTATCACTATAAAACAAAAAATTGTTCCCTCAATATGGAGCTAGGTGGTCATCCAAATATATAGATAAAATTCACCCATGTTCCATTATAAATGGGTTTAGGGTTTATGGATAGTGGTTGTTGGACAATGTTTGGCTAGTGGATCACACCATAATACTTTCACCATTTTAGGAAATAATTAAATTATGTCAATGTTGCCAAAAAAAATTCAAGATTAAGTATGCACAATGCCAATGAAAATATTTTTTGCTTAATGAACATGTTCATTTCACTTATTTCAATTCCAAGTGGTCAAGTTTAAAATATTTGAGAATGTTGGAATTTCAAGAAATTCATATTATTCTTGCCAAAATGAAAAACTAGAAAATAAAAGTTATTTGTGATCAACAAGATTAAACAAGAATGGTAAAGGTACCATGGTTTTTGTCTTGCCATGATAATTGATATATGGGGACAACATACACTTCAATTGCCTTAATTTCAGTTTAGTTTTTCATGCATTGTGTTGCCAACAATGGATATGGTCATTACCTTTTCAATTTGCTTGCCCTATACATGTATCACATCATAAATCTTCAAATGGAATTGATGTTATGATGTTGTAACTAATGTGACCTACCTACACCACTCAACACACACCATTACATTTGTGTACAATTAACATCCATGGTCTTACATATGGCAAGGTCATGACATTTTTAAAAATTTATTGATTTTCAACCACATTTTTTGTTTAAATTGGAGTCTAAATCAAGAACCATTAGAAATTGCTCAGGTCCTATAGTACAAAATCATTAGGTTATGTTGAAATTGTTTTGTTACAAATGAAACAAATCTTAGCCTTTACAAACAAACTAATGATGACATCAATATATAGTTATTAATTTATTTCCTCTTTGCACTACTACATTAAAAAAATCTCAAAAAAATTTCATACACATGGTCACAAAATTATTTCATGTCAAGGTAAAAATGCAAAGTTCAGTAATACACCGTGGAATTATTTCATGTTGATAATAAGAAGTGAAATAAAATGCTGGAATGGTAAATAAGCTAATAGGTGGGGGGAATAATTAATTACAACAATAACCATCAACTTACCTATTTGTTGCAATAACTCTATTGCGAACTACAACTCAATTGTCATTCCAGTAGGAAATCATCCCATCGCCATTCCAAGAAAACCAACAACCATTTTCAACCCCCCATTTGCCTATAGGAGCTTACAATTGTTACGGGGTACCTCAAACGTGCGTAAGAGCAAATTCATTCCAAAGACACTATTGTTGCATCTTCTTGCAAAAACTTCAAAATACCATTGAACTTGCTTGTTACAAGATCGTGGTTAATTGTTATAGATTGTGTTGTCTTAGTTGCTATAAAAGAAATTGCTTGTTGTAAAATTCATACATGCATTTGTGGTGAACATGTTTACAATTGTGTCTATGGTTGCAAAGCTACATCTACTATGTTGGAGCTTCACAAGTTTTGCAAGGCTTGACAAAACCTTTGGAAGAAAGAAGAATATTAGTTGAAGACTTTGGCTTTGGTAGAAAGAGGTGGGTATGTGAACTATGCAAAATGCAAATACGTGTAAAAGTTTGTTTTCTAAGTTCCATTAGCACTAGAAAGGTGTAGTGCACTTCCTTTTTGTACCCTATTGTTTTTGTTCCCATTTAGTTAATTGATGCACATTGTCAAAACTTGAGTTGTGGTTTGGAAGTCATGTTTTCCCACCTTCTTGTAGGCATCTTGCCTTCGTTCAAAATCAAAAGTCCATATGGAAGGAATTGTAGCTTGTCATTAATCAATGAATATGGGGAACGGCTAAAGAAACCAAGAGCTCCAAGTGTTCATCCTCTTTGTTTGGAGATGGAAGCTCAAGTATGTTCCACTTGGAAGAATCACCCACAATCAACGACAGTGTTGTAATGCACAAGAAAAAAAAACCCTCGCCACAAGAAGGGGGTGCCCATCCACTACTACCCTGAAGCAAATTACACCCAACTCCACGGTGGGCTTTTAATCACTCTATGGATTAGGTTAGATGAATGTTGGCATTTGTTGGCAATAATCTTCACTATGTTTAGGTTGTTTGTGTTCATCTTCTAAGTTGAATATTTCATGTTCCTTTTCTTTGTTCAAAGTAGTTTCCCAACCTGTACTTGTCCAAACAATGGCTAGTATGATCAAAAGCAAGATTGTAGTTCAATTTTGTAAGTGGTTTACTACTACAACAACTTTATGTCGGGCTATCAAACATGGGCATAAATTGACCATGCAAGATGGGATTTTGATTTAAGTTATGATCTATGTACACCATTGTCAAATAGATGTGCATCAATATGTTCAAATTTGATGTATGTCTACAAGGAGTTTTTTGGTTTAGAGTTCTGTTGGCTTTTTGGTGCTAGGTGATTTGAAGGCGTTTAATTCAGCAGCATTTCTACTATGAATCATTGTATAAAGCTCATATGTCCATATTTGTTTCCTTGTATGATGAGTTTCATTTATATGACTACAAGGGAGAAACTTAGGGAATACCTAGACCATGCATGCATGCATGTATCATAAACTTTAAGACATAGGTATTTTCTTGCAACTTAAGATAAGTACTATCCTGAACCCCTTCAATGGAGGTCAAATCCATAATTTTGAAAGCCATAAATTAACATTTTTGATTGTTGGAAGTTATGTTTCATTTTTTAAACATCACCGATTTGTATGAATGAATCCCTCCCCCTCCCAACCCAAGGGGGTAGAGGTAGATGGGTGAAGAGGTAGAGTTGGGAGTAATAACTAGTATTGTTAACCAATTTTTTACTGATGGGTGAAGAGGTTGAATTATGATACAAAACTAGCGTTCATTGTTGTTGAGGTTAATTAATGCATGTTGTAAATTTCTAGTTTAAATAATCTTTCTAATAATTCTTTGTTTTGGATTGGAATTTTTTGAGTCATATTTCATCTTGATGAAAATAACACAATGATAAACTTCCATCATTAATTCCATATCAAATTATATATTTTTGTTTCCAAGGCATTGGCTTGCTGTCTCAACTACTTGTCCTACTCTATCCTTTATGGTTCAAGTTGATTGAGCTCCATAACCAACTCCTTCTTTTCTAACCAATGTTTTTTTCAATTTGCAATGATTGGCATAATTTCTATTCATGCACCTTTTGATTTTTTTTGTGTTTTGGTTCACGGTAAAAAATCAATTGTTGAAGGTTTGGATACTGAGTTTTATGTGTAGTAACTGCTCATGATACTTATTGAAGCCTTGGGCAACTTTCATTTCATGGACCTTTGATTCCATGTATTAAAAGTATTTTCGTCATGCACCTTTGTTTCTTACATTCTTCATCTTACATTACAACAACTATACACATGTAAGAGCTTTGCTATACTAGATTTTTTAACTATGTGAAATTGCAAGCCCATGTGTAGTCACCAAATGACCATAAATGGCTATTGCTATCCAATTCCAAAATGCAAACATATATTATATATAATTTGTGGTCTTTGTTAAGTGGGTAAAATGAGTATGTGATTCGGGATGAATAAGGTAATTAGGATAAGGACTAATTAAGGAATTTTATCAGTTTGAATTTTGAAATTCTTATTGTTTTGGATCATAATAATGAGACTTGGGATGGTTCAAAAGGGGGAAAATTTTGGAGAATAGGGGAAAAGGAGAAAAAGATGAGACATGGAGAATTTAGAGAAAACTAGGAGGAGTTGGAGGTATTTGCAGTAGAAAACCACAGACTTTGTTTTCATATAACATAAATTTTAAGCGTTGTTTTGAGATTTTTTTTCAACAAAACATGGGATTACGATGTAATTTGGATTCATGTTTTCAATAATATAAAGAAGCATAAACTTCTATAATGAATTATATGTTCATATTTTGTGTGATTTTTTTTGTGGTGTTAGATTATGATGAATTGTAATATTGTTTCTAGAGTTTTTTAAATGTATTTTTAAGTGTAGATTATGGTTAAATGCAATAACCATGAATCTGATGTTAGAATGAATGGTAATGTTAAGTTTGTTGAGACTTAAGACAAAAATGATGAACATAAACATGTGAAATGCAAATCTATTGTTACAATAATATGAAATATTCTGCATGAATTTAAATTTCACTTCTACCATTTAGCAATCGTCTTATGGGGATTTTTTTTTTCTATTCCTTCTTTTAATAATGGGAAGTTTTTCTACAAATTTTGTTATATACTATAGATGAGAGTGTTCAAATGAGTAGTGTGATTTTTTAAAATTTAGAATTTAAAGGGTATGTTAGAAAATGTCAGAGGTCTACGTAGTTGATGACATAAGGACTACATAATGATCTATATAGATTCTGAAGATGAAGAATTATGAAACAAGATGAATCAGATGGTGACCTAAAGTTTACAGTGACAATTGGACTTGGAGGCAAATCGATAAGTTATTAAAAGAGAGACAAAAATAATTTTGAAAATGGAGAGGAGTATGCAGGGCTTATAGAAACCCCATCTTAGAATCTAATGTTGGAAATACGAGTTTTGAGAACAAAAGAAAGGCCTGTGGGGCACGAGTTGTTTCTACCATAAAAAGTGGTATGGCGGGATGTATGGACTTGGGGTCTTCAAGAAAAGTGTTGCAACCCTAACCTTGGGCTTGTAACTAAGGCAATGGTTTGCAAAGGTGCGGGTTGAAAATGAAGCCCGGGATTCACATTTCATGCTCATGGGAGTGAACCCACACACTCCCAAATGGGCTCCCACTTTGGGAATTGGAGTCCTAATGGACTTCCAAATCTTCAAAGAATAATTTCAGGGGTCAAAACTCATTGGATTGAAAATTTCATTATACCATTGGGAATCTCTTAACATGTACATGTTTAAAATGGGTTTGCATGACCCATTTAGGTACTTAAAAACACAAGTTATAGCCAAAAGAAGGGCCAATAATCAAACCATCAATTTGACTCCCGATTGTTAAAAGTCGGGAATCGTCCTGATTTACTTGCGTGTAGGTGGTGTGGCACATATCTTTAAAAAGAGACAAGGGCTATAACTTTTCTTTAGACCTCACCTCAATCGGAGGTTTGCACAAGAAGTTATGGCCTTCCAAAATGCCAAGAGTCCCAATTTTGGGAATTTCGAGACGCCCAACTTGGGAGTCCTGGGACAAAATGACATTTGGATGTAGCTCATGGCTAATCATAAATAATACTATAAAGGGAAAGATGGTGGTCTCCCCCAGGTCCGGGTTGTGATGAGTCTTGTGAATTTGTGTGTGCTCATGGCTCGTTCGTGCACCAAAAGTGCTCCAACTATGCACTAAACCAACTTGTTGTTTAGTTTGTGCAAATTTGTGTGAATAATTGACTCACTTGTCACTCATCCTAGTCCCCATTTCGAAGCTTTAGCACGTCCTTCTACCCTCAAAGTGCTACAAGCTAGGGAGCATATCCCCATCCCTTTCGTTGTTTTCATCTTTGGACTCACATTTGAATCTTAGGAAAAGTTTGGGGGTGCATTAAAAAGGCACAATTCTAGACAATAATCTCCACTGAGAGAGATGTAATTGACTATTCATCTGAATGAGCGGATGTGGTATACTTCTTAGTCATAATCTATGGTTTAAAATCATAGAAATCAAGATAGAACAAGGACTTTTATAGTACCTAATTAATTGTAAAAAATCTCAAGTCTAGAGTTGGTGACTAGTCGAGAAAAGGATGTTATAGGAGGTATACAACCCCAATTTGTGTATCAATATAAATTTCCAAATTACTATGAACCAGTGTCACATTGGGAGGTGGATAAAAACACCAATGTTGATGTGTTTGAGGAGATTAAGGAAAATTACCCAAGATCATCTGAGTATGCAAAGGCATAGGTGAATGCGTTGGATGAAGTACCACAATCATACTCACATCAAGAGAATCCAAAGTTGGATCACTAAGGTACATAATCGAAACACGGGATCATGAATATGTGGATTTGGAGATGATCAGGTTATTTTCAAAGGTTTGTGCATTTTGCAAGGAAGGACATGCAATCATGGATTGTCCTTTTGTGCCTTCTCACATCAGAGCAAGTATTGTTAAGCATGTGGAGTTATAGAATGTGGCAAGAACATTAACAGATCAACCACATGAACAAGAATCAAGAATTCATGTAGTCCAAAACAAATTTAAAAGCATGGAATTGGGAAAACAATTGGGATCATAGAGTCAACCAATTTGTTCATATATTCAAACCATGAGCAAAGAACCAAAGGGGTATTCACATCCACACCCTACACCATAAAGGATGCTAATGGGTAAATAGACTAGAACAACGCCAATCTTGAGTCAACATAGTTTCACCAATAGTGTCAAAAACGACAATTGTTGAAACCTGAAGACAACATGCTAAAATAAAAGTTGTTCAATCACTCAATGCATGTATAACAACCACAAGAGTGGAAATGGTTGTTGTGCCCAACATAGATGTTGTTAAAAAGGGAGTACTAATTGGATTTATAGTAAAATTGGGTAGTGAATCAGATGGAGTCTCAATAGGAAGGAATTTGAGTGGAAGTTTGGCACTACCAATAGCTATTATTGGAGTTGTTGGCATACCTCAAATAGTGTTTACTAATCTGATAATGGTTACTCATGTAAATAGGACTGCAAATTGACCACTCATGAATTCGATGGCTATTGGAAGGTGTAGAAGTGCAATTGTCTTATATTCAAGAAGAGGATACTGATAACTAGTTGTTATAATTGCACCAATTCTTGATCACAGAAATGGCCATTATGTTAGGCCAAACAAGGTAGCCCTTAAATATCCTGAGTTCAAAAAAGATGTTAATCCATATGTTCATGTTAGAGTGTTTAATTTTGTAGTTTAAAAAAATGCCAAGACTTTTGAAGATTATATCACCAATGCACTTTATTATACGCTAAGAGATACGACATCAAAATGGTGCCATAATTACATATTAGAATTTCTTAACTGTACTTTTTCTGAGCTTATTTAAGTATTTTGCAAACATCATCGAAAGACTTAGAATAACGAGCAAATATACATGGAGTTGAAAAACATGAAGTAGGAGGAAATAAGAGGATGGAAGTTTACTATGAGTGGATTCAGAAGCTAGTTCATGGTTTATAACTACCAATCACAAATAATTTTCTAACTACTGTGTTTAGAATAGGTTTGCAATCATATCTCATAATTGCTATAGCATGGATGAAACTATCAACATTACAAGTAGTACCAACAAAAACACAAGGTAATACAACAAAGAATGACAAACATTACATAAATTATGGGATGACAAATCACAATGTGAAGACATGTAAAAAGAAGAAAGAATAGACCACAATGGCAACCACAGAGGTGGCACAACCAAGTCAAAAAACACATAAAACATCTTCATATGCATGTCACATTTGTGGTTTGAATGGACATAAAATGACAAATTGTCCAAAGTTTGTTGAGATGCAAAAAATGTTTCATGTAAATCTATGACAATAGTAGAGGTTTAACCTATTGCTAAGACACAAATAATCATTGCAAATGTGAATGTGGTGGATGTTAATGTTACCATAAGAAGTAAAGTAATTGAAGAATAGGTGTTCAAGGATAAAGAACCAAGAAAAGTAAAGAATGTTGCTGATTGGGATAATGAAAAGTGGTTGAAACAGTCTATGGTGGAGACAATTCAATAGATTCAGTAAACAAAAATTCAAATTCAAGGGCCATCCACATCCATGGAGGGATGGAGCACAATTTGGTTCGGTATGCCAAATATTATTCCTGTGGACGCACAAAAATTTCAAGAAGTAATGAATTCACAAGGGAAACTGATCATAATAGACATTTTTATGGATATTGGTAAGCAAATGCTAGAAAAAAATTATACTTTGAACTTAAGACAATTGCTTAAAATAACTTCTAAGATAAAGAGATATCTTTAGCATAAGTTAAAACTAGACAAAATTCAGAATGTAAGTAAAGCAACCATAGAAAAAAAAAAATCTTTAGTACTACAAGTAGGGACAATTGTTGTAACAATAGATAATCATATGGCAATTATCCAAGTATAGATTGGGAAGAATACAATAGAAGACATGTTGCTAGATGGAGGTTCTGGGGTTAATATTATCATAGAATAATTGAGATTAAGGTTAAGGCTTCCAAAGCCTAAACTTGCACCATATAATTTGACGATGGTAGATCAAATAACCATAAAACTAGTGGGGTTGATCAGACATCTGAAGATATATGTTCATAATATTCCTTACATAACTACATTTATTATACTTCAAAATAGTGTGGTAGATTTTAGTTATTCCATGTTGTTGGGGAGACCATGGTTGAGGGATGTTAAAGTGGCACATGATTAGGGAAGTAACATTATTACCATACAAAGGAATGGGACAGTTCGAACAATAACAGTTACCAAACATTGGGAAATGAAGTAAGAGGACTAGAGGTGTTACTATGCTATGATTATCAGAATGCCATCACAAATGAAAAAGAAGATATCATCTTTGTTATAAAGCCAGAATTGTTCTCCACAGGAACAATCAATTTACCTGAGATAATTCAATCTATGAAAGTCACATATGTGGGGATCATGGATATAGATGTGAAAACTGGTATTTAAAAATAGGGATTTGAAGTATAGAACATAGAGAAGAAGATATGTGGTAATAGACATGAACTAGAAATAACTTTAGAGGATAAGGTGTATCTAGAGATGTAATAAAGACATCAATTAGGGAGTGTTGTAGTGGATAAACTCCAACAAATATCAAAACATAGGGATTATAAATAGCTAGATGGATGTTAATTAAAGATCAACAATTGATGAAACTCAATCGAGGAACTAATGTAGACCATAAATGGTGAAGATTAATGCACATTTGGAAACAAGCAAGGTGCTGGAAGTGGAATAACTATTGAAAGAATTCAAAGATGTTTTTGCATGGACATATAAAGATCTAAAAAGGATTCCACTAGAGCTAACACATAGAATTGAGTTAGACATTACTATATTGCTGGCACATTAGGCCAAGTATAGATTAAATCCAAACTTTGCTATAGCGATTAAACAAGATATAAATAAGTTGTTAATAGCTGGATCGATTGAATCTATAAAAAAAGCTACATGGTTGTCATCCATAGTAATAGTACCCAAAAAAAATGGCAACTTGAGAATTTTTATAGTTTAAAAAACTAAATGAAGCCACACAAAAAGATCCATACCCATTACCTTTCACAGATGAAGTGTTGAACACAATAATAGGGTATGAGGCATATTCGTTTTTAGATGGATATTCAAAATATTATCAAATATCTATAGCTTGAAAAGATAAATACAAGATTGCATTTGTTATAAACTATGAAGCACCCCAAATTCTTCAAGAGACCCAAAGGTGGGTCCTAGAATGAAATAGTGGAAGAAGAAGAGAATTGGTACACAATCCTTAACTCGCGGCATTTCAGGGGTAGGAGGCCATGCTAGAACTTTGGGATGGATTAGGACGAACTCACAAGTAAGAGTTCAAGATAAGATCAACCTGCATAACCAAGAAAAGAGGGCGGTTAGTGCAAGTCGAATGGAAGTGGTGCGGTAAACTTAGTAGGGACAACCTCAAGCATAAGCTTTACACAACCTGCAACCTTTGGGAAAAGACACCACTCCCCTCCCTATAATATATTCTATGCTTCTCCATGGGGACTACATCCAAATGTCATTTTTCCCCAGGACTCCCAAGTGAGTCTTAAAATTTTGAACATTCATATCTTTCTTAAATCAAGTTTATTTTGAAAGTACGAGGACAATATTTTATAGCCCTTGAAAATATCTTTTCAACAATGTAGCACATTCCAATCGGATCTCATTTGACCCCTGCTTTCAAAGGATTTGTGGTTGGGAGTCAAATTATCAATTTGATTCCCGCCCTTTTTGGGGATCATAATTCATGCAAATTAGGTCTAAATGAACAATGTGAGCGCATTTTAAACATCTAAGCTTCAAGACCTTTTTAATGGTATCCTAGGGGCCCAATTTGGTGCTTGTTTGCCTTTCCAACCAAGGATTTGAACATTCATAACTCCCACACGAGTGTAACTCCCAAAGTGGGAGTCATTGGGCTTCATCCCTTATACTCTCCCCCATTTGTGAGAGTCTTTTTCACATTTAAACACACCCTTGGCCTCATGGGCCTTGCACTTCACACTTAGTCACGAACTTAATGTTAGGGTTGTGACAAATTAAAGGGATATTATATGGAAAGTGATGTCGTTTGGAATTTAAAATGAACCCCCAACATATCAAAGAGTCATGGCCAAAGCATTCAAAGAGTATTTGAATAGTTTTATGAAGATATTTATGGATGACTTTATGGTGTATAGTGACATGGAAAATCATTTGTAAAAGCTCAAACTATGTTTTCAAAAGTGTAAAGAATATGGCATTAATTTAAATCTAGACAAATGTGCATTTATGGTATTTTCAGGGATCATCTTGGGTTTTATTGTTTCCTAAGGAAACTATCAAATCCAAAGAAAATATAGGCAATCGTAAAAATGCCACCACCTAAAAATTCGAAGCAAATTCAAATATTCAATGGGATGGCATAATTTTACAAATGTTTTATAAAAAAAATTTATTGCATTTATGGCACTTATCACTAAATTGACTAGAAAGATAAAGACTATTCTTTGGATAGAAGAATGTCAAAAAAATTGGGAATTGATTAAACAAAAGTATGTTGAAGCACTGATACTAATATCACCAAACTAGCATGTGGAATTTCATGTTCATATAGATGCATCCTTGTTAGCTATGGGGGCTATGTTGTTTTAGAACATAACTAGGAAGAGTGATCAACCAATAATGTATGCTTCTAGGCTTCTGAACAGAGCAAAACAAAATTATAACACAACAAAGAAAGAGGTTTTAACAATGGATTTTTCTTTGCACAAGTTTAGACATTATTTGTTGGGCAATAAAATTATCTTTTATGTAGATCATATGGCATAGGTCTATTTGGTCAACAAACCACAGGTTTCATGGATAATAACTAGATGGTTGTTATTGTTCCTCGAATATGATTTCACAATAGTGTATAAGCCATGCATAACTCATGTAGTTGCAGATGCATTGTTAAGATTACTAAATAGTACAGAACCCATAGGTGTGCATGATCAAACCACAAATGCAAATTTATTTTATATGAGGTCTGAGTGGTTGAATGATGTAAAATATTTTTTTAAAACATGACAAATTGAGGGCATGTTATCAGTGCAGTAGAAGCAAGATTGGTTAGGAGAGCAAAGTCATTTACACTAAAGAATGGTGAATTATATAGAGTGGCCAAGATAATAGACTATGACGATGTTTGACAACAACAAAAGCATAGATGGTGATGAAAGAACTGCATGAAGGACCATCAAGAGGCCATTTTGTAATGGAAATAACACAGAGGAAGATATTGGATGCTAGGTATTAGTGGCCAACTATGTACAAAGATGTGCATGATTATTGCAAATTTTGTGATGCATGTGTAAGAATAGGAGGATTGGCAAATCAATGTCTTGCAAAGTTGGTGACAAGTCTTCTAGAGGAACCATTTATGAACTGGGGACTTGATTTTGTGGGGTCAATTAAGCTAGCGGGGAGATATAGAAGGAACAAATATATTATTATTGCCACAAACTATGCTACTAAATGGGTGGAAGTAAGAGCATTAAAAACTAATATAGTAGCAGTCACAACAAAGTTTCTTTATGAATGCATATTAACCAGGTTCGGATGTCCTTTAATTATAGTCATAGATCAATGAGTTCATTTTATTAATGATGCCATCGAGTATTTAGTAGATCATTTTTTGATGAAACATGTGAGTTCTTAACTTATTATCCTTAGGGGAATGGGTAGGTTGAGTCTACTAACAAGCCATTTGGGACACTATTGACCAAGTTAGTTAGTGAAAATAGAATAGATTGGGATGAACATCTGTCTGTAGTGGTTATTTTCATGCATAATTATATACAAAGTAGCTTTATATCAATTAGTGTATGGATTATATCCATTAATGCCCACAAAGTACATTGTTCCAATTGTTAGTGGAGATGAAAGAAACTGTACTCTAGTGAAAGTTTTAATTAGTAGAATTACAAAGCTCAAGAAGTTGTAAGAATTCAAGAGTGGAATAAAGCATTATGGAGTCAATAAAAGAATTTGGAAAAACAATTTAGTTTTGGTGATTATGTTCTGTGGTTTCCAAAGGGCAAAAAATCCCATTTTTGGTGGGAAATGGTGAGAAAATTCCATATGCACTTCAATTTCAAGCTTTCTCCAAATCTTGATCACCTTACAAGTTTTGGTCAATTTTCAAATGTTTTGCATTGAAACATACCCTAAAAATCTTGCCCATTGCATTTCCAATGGCAATTGTAAGAATAGGCATTTGCTTGAAACCAAGTAGTGATGGTGGTGGTGCCTTGTTTTCCACAAGAAAAACTTCTTAAGCGTAATTGTTTGTCTAGACTGGAAATAGAAGGTAGAACATGACCACATATATCCAAGGAATTATTCTTTAAATTTTGCAAATTGTTTCCACACTTCTATGGTGTTACAAATCGTTTTTTGAGCTATTACCATAAAATAGACCAACATACAACAACTTGTTGCTGGATGTTTAATGAAGATGTCCTTTGCCTTCTTCTTTTTGGTGTTATTACTAAAAACTCTGAACCCTTGCAGAAAAGACTCATAACATTTGGATAAATAGGTTTCCTTTTCATGGGTAAGTTTCATCGGTGTTCACTAAAAATTCCTTTTGTATAGTGTTTTTTTTTATGGTAAAAATGTAACTAATTTTTGAAAATTTTAATAAAATTCTACTAGATTTTCCATAACACCAAACTTGGAAAAATAATTAAAAAAAGACCCAAAAAAAAAAATCATGTAAAAGTTTTTCTTACAAAAAAATATGTTTGATACAAAAGAAATCAAACATTGTTCACTTTGAAAAGGTTTGAAAAAAAATTGAATTCTTATATGAAATTGCAATATCATTATGTTGAACATTTAAAATTTTAATACATTTGTAGCTAAAATAATAACTTCATATTTAACCTTTGGAGATAAAGTTCATAAATCAAAAAATGTATACTACAACATTGAATGACACGGAATAAATGCAAGAAATAGATATTATATAACTTAATATAATAAATTAAAAATTGATGTAAATTATATATATATTTTTGGGACAAATTTTGATTATTTCAGACATGTATAATAAAGATGTGATTTTGATAATCACAAGAAAAAAATTGTTGTTTAAAAAACATTTTACATGTCAAATCCAAAAAAAGTTAGAAATAAAATATATCACAATTTTAAATAATTAATTTTCAATTTTCATAAATCAAAAAATATATACAATAATATTGAACGAAAAGGAATGAATGCAAGAAATAAACATTATAGGCCTTAATATAATAAATTAAAAATTAATGTAAATTATATGTATACTTTTGGAATGAATTTTGATTATTTCAAACATGTATAATAAAAATTTGAAATTGATAACAATAATAATTTTTTTGTCATTTTAAAAATATTTTACATTCCAAATCTAAGAATTTGTAGAATTATAATGTAAATATATCACAATTTTTAGTAATTAAATAATTCAAATTTCAAATACATATAGTAAAAAATTCAAATTGATGGAAATTTCTTCAAATTAAATGTGCAAGTTTGAATTATAATGTTTTTTATTGAATTCCATGAACACAAATTTCCTATATGTACTTGGAATTTGCATTGTACAATTTATGGCATCATCATTATTAATATATATATAATATTTTTTAAGGTTTACATATATTCTCAAATTGTTGCACATGTGTTTGAACTTTGAACATAAAATCAATAAAAATAAAAATATATGCATCAAAATAAATAATGACAAAATTGATTGATAAAACATCATAAGGTTAATATATATATCTCTTCAAATTAAATGTGCAAGTTTGAGAATACTAGAATGTAACATTGAAACTAATACGCACTATATGCAATTCATATGATTAGTATCACCAATCTCCTTTCCACTTGATGTGCAAATTGGGTGCATTTTTTATGAGTTCAAATCCCAAGTTAAGTTCTATTCTTTTGGCAATTTAGAAATATATATTTATGCAAATATACTAAATATATATAGTACCATATATATTCTCTAATATATATGCACAAATATTATAAGTCATTCTTTAAGGTTAAGTCTATGACTTCAATATTCAAAAAATTTAATATAAATTACATCAAAGTATCAATTACATATTTATAATTGGGTATAAATGTGTGCATCTTGACATTTAATAACTAAAGAAATAGTTATCCAATTCAAAGTCTCTACATTTGTATGTTACGAAATATCAAAATGCAAGTATACTAACTAGAACAATACCTAATAATCAAAAATATTGCCAAATGGCATACATGTTGTTAAATGACACTTTTAAAATTTTCCTAGTTACAACAAAAAAATTGATAGATTCAATGCTCATTAATGATTAATCTAAGTTCATATTAACTCAAACAATATATGTTTAGTACATAGAAGTATGTTGTGTCTTCATTTATCAAAAGTGCAATTAGAATTATATTTTAATGTTTTAAATATCTTTCCATTAAGTCCACATGAAGTTTATCCATGTTATGTGTTCACACCAAGTTCCCAATATATTGTGTGCTCCTAGTATTTATGAAATCCAAATATGTTCCCTAGATTCAAATGTCCCAAGATGTTCCAAATAGTAAAACAATTCCTCTTCTGATTTTTGCATTAGAATTTAATTTGTACAAGTGTGGTAAATGGTCATTTATTATTAGTTATAATAAATGATACATTCATCTCACCTATTACATAAGATAATTTTAAATAAATAATCACTTTTGCAAATCCAAAAAAAAGTTTTAAAAATTGCACTACAAAAATAATGTATGAAAACAAATCGATATGATATAATTTTAATGTAATAAACTCAAAATGAACTTTAATATCTTTTAACCTTGCAAATGAAGTTTATGAAAGATGATAATTGAATTTATCTTTTTGAAAAGTGATGAAAATTAATGACCACAATATAAGGTTATGTAATTTCACACAATTTTAAAAAGTTAACCAATAATTGATAGAATGATTCTAATTTTTTATGTTGGTTTAATAATCTTGAAATGTGCATAATTTCAATAACAATATAAAACAATGGAATGATTGTTTTACTATGGAAATGAATTTTAAACATTTTCAAATGTGAAGTAAAGAACTTGTAACTAATGACCAAAAAACAATCTATGATTTTCAAAACATTAAATATCATAACACAAAAACATGAAAATAATAATATTAATGAATACATGCAAAATATATATTTAGGCTTTGATGAAGTTTGAAATTATATAGCAATAGGTGTTATGGAAAATCATTATAATTGTATTTTATTAAAGAATGTCATATGATAATTGATACTAACTAATATATTTAAATATACCCCCCAAAAAGGTTGAAAATAGTAAAATTACAATTGGCATTTGAAAATAAAGTTCTTAAAATTTTCACAATATTGATTTTTTTTATAAAATCAAAATAATCTTACAAAATTGAATATGCATGCAAAACATAAACATCAATAGTAAAATAAAATATTTGAGTGTAATTTTCAAATAATTTCGAATTCAAATATATTAAAATATTATTAGCAATTTTTTTGGGAAAATAATTATTTTATAATGCTCTTTGTTCAATTGCATGAACAAAAATTTCACATATGTATTTGGAAATTGTATTGTACAATTTATGGCGTTTTCATTTTCAATATAACACGAGTTATTATTTAAAGTTTATATATGTGTGTGTGTGTGTGTGTGTGTGTGTGCAAGTTTGAAAATTCTAGAATGTAACATTGAAATTAATATGCACTATGTGCAATTTATATGATTTATATCACCAATGTCCTTTCCACTCAATGTGAATATTTTAAAACCTTACACATGAAATTTATAAAAGATGATCATTGAATTTATCTTTTTAAAAAATGATGAAAATTAATGAACACAATAAAAGGTTATGTAATTTTCAAATAATTTCGCATGTTTAAAAAAGCTAACTGATAGTTGATAAAATGATGTAATGTGCTTTGTGGGTTTAATATCCTTGAAATATGCATAATTTCAATAACACTACAAAACAATGGAATGATTCTTTTACTACAAACATGAATTTTAAACATTTTCAAATGTGAAAATATCATACCACAAAAACATGAAAATAATTATATTGAATGAATACATGCAAAATATACATTTAGGCTTTGATGAAGTTCGAAAGTATTTGGGAAAATGTGTTATGGAAAATCATTATAGTTGTAATATATTAAAGCATGTCATGTGGTAATTGATACTAACTAATTTATTTTAATATACCTAGAAAAATAAAGGTATTAAAATCCTACAACATTGAATCTTTTTATAAAATCAAAATAATCTTACAAAATTGAATATGTAAGTGAAACATAAACATCAATAGTAAAATATAATATTTGAGTGTAATTGTCGCAACCCTACTTAAAGGGAGTGTGAGGATGAAACTCACATTCCCGAAATGGGGACTTGGGAGTCCTCCGGGACTCTTGAAATTTCAAAGCTCGATTGCAAAGGTCAAAACACCTCGCATTGGGGTGTTTTTAATATCATTGGAAAATTAGCAAAGTGTAAATGTCGAAAATGGCCTTGCATGGGCCATTTGGACATATGTAACACAAGTCATGGCAAAAAGAAGGGCCCAGAGTCAAACTGGCAGTTTGACTCCCGACCATTAAAAGTCGGGAATCAACCCGACCTCTATGCGTGTAGGTGGAGTGCAACACACAGTTGGAAAGCTTTCAAGGATAGCTACAAGTTTGCTTTAGACCTCATCCCAATCAGAGGTCTGAGCAAAGAGTTATGATCGTGCAAAGTCCCAAGAGTTCAAACCGTAACAGTTTCGGGACTCCTAGGATAAAAAGCCATTCAGATGTGGGTGCCGCAGAAAGGCACAAAGTATACTATATGGGGGAAGGTGGTGGTTTCCCTCGAGTCTGGGCCGTGGTGAGTCAAGTGAGTCCAAAGTTGCTCGTGGCTTATCCTAGCACCAGGGGTGCTCCAGGAAGTGAATTAACCAACTTGTTAGTTGGTTTGATGCAGGTTCAAGTAAATGAATAGCTTGTCAGTCTTCCTAGTCCCATCCTGGAGCTTCAGCACGCCCCTCTACCCTTTCTAGTGCTGAGAGCTAGGAATGTGCCCCAAGTTCCTCCCAATTCTGCTGTTTGAGTAACTGAGACCCGTCTTGGGTCTAACTAGGGATTTGGGAGCACGTCAGTAATTTTCAAATAATTTCACACGTTAAATAAGAATTGATAATTAATAAAATAATGTTAATGTTTTATTTTATTTTAGTAATCATGATATATGCATATTTCATCAAAAATATAAAATAATTGAATGAGTTTCTAAAAAAAAATTTAAATAATTTCAAATGTGAAGTAAAAAATTTGGAATTGATTTTTAAAAAAAGGATTATATATCACACTAAAAAAAAATGAAAGGAATCATATTGAACGATTACATGTAAAACATATATTTTGGCTTTGATGAAATTTAATTTTTTTGGGAAAAAGGTGTCATGCATAATAATTATAATTGCAATTGAAGCATGTGTGGAACTAGTAAAAAAATAAATGATTTATAATGAATGTTATATGTAATATTTCATAAAAACTTCTAAATGAAAAAATTTAGTAAATAATTTTTAATTCAACAAAAATGATTAATCTTATTTAATATGGATTAATTCAAATATTTTCCAAGTAATTATATAGCCTATAACTATACATATAAATTAAGAAACCACTTGTATGGAATTTAGATATTTTAATGATTATGGATTATGATTATTCATAAATATAAGTATGCACAATTGCAAAATACTTTTACTTTCACATTATTTTATTACCTGTTTTAAATAGTTTTATGACTATAATCTAACATGTTATTTATTTGGATTGTGCAATTGGTGGTATCATCATATATAATGTGATCCAAGTCATTTTCATAAATAAAAAATGAAATTAAAAGAGAAACGAAAATGTCAACAAGAAAACTATATAATTAAACAACAAAAGGTTTTTAATCCTTTTGATAGGTCATGGATTGAAGTTGGAACATTACATTCAAATTGGAGTAAATGTACATTTTCATTCATCAAGGATATAAGATATTGTGGATTTTGTGGATTCACAAAATTACACCTTTAAGGAACACATTTTAATGTTGTTCCAAATACATTTGGAATTGTTGTTGGTGCAACACCATATGGTTGTTCAAACATTATTATGTCTACATACACAACCACTAGTGACAGTTTGCATGTGTATGTATGCAATGCATGTTTTAAATTCTATGAACAACCATAACGAATCAAATATATTGTATTTCAAAACATGGATTATATGAAACAAATCCTTGCTAACAATTCGTTGGATCTTCAACTTCTTTCACTTATTGATATATTAATGAAAATTGAACAACGAAATTATGGATTTCATGCATGGCCAAATACAACCATTTGGGTTATTTAACAATCCTTTATTCTATTGAAATTCCAAATTTTAACCAACTAGTAAATCAAAAGATGTTAATTTGGCCCTCAAAAATCTTTTGCACCAAAATTTGTCTTTAAATTGACTCATACAAAAATACATCACCAATATTGAGAAACCAAATCCAACTTGTGGATTATGTGTTTTATCTTCTTCAATTGTAAAAGAAATATTTGCAAAAACTAGTACTTGTGAAAGGCCTTTTTCAAGTATGGATGTGGAACCTTTCATTCAAAATTTGTCACTGCTTTTTGACATGTGTCCCGAAATTCCTCACAATTTTGATGATGCCTTTGAAATTGAAGAATTAACTATGCGCAACAATGACAACCTTTTCAAGACTGAAAGGTTATTAGTTCGAGAAGATGATATGTGCACCAATCCAACATTGAACATGTCACTTGAAAAGGCATTATTCCCATTCCTATTTCCACATGGATGTGGGGCATATGATGGAATTGGTGGTTTATTGCCTTATTTGAAACAAAGAATGTCTACATTATTTTTTGTTTTTACATTATATCCACCATACTTACTCTTGATGTACCAAGTGCGATAAGTAATTCTACTATTGAATGCTAGAAAACATTTATGTTTGGAGAGGGATGTACAAAGATTAAAACACCAACATCCTCAATGGTCAAAAATTGATGTTCTCAAGAATATTGTGAAGTTCAAGTTACCACCCTCTATTCCATTAGCGCCACAATGGCACCATACCCAATTCAAAGAGTTATTGGTGATGGTGGAGAACTTTAGAATGCCTCATTTTTTCCTCACCTTGATTTCTAATGAAACATCAAATTTGAAATGGAAAGAAATTGAAGACATTGAAAATCTTGCTATGTTTTTCAATAACACATTTTCTTGGAAGGATTACCTAGTTGAATGTGTGGCATTATTTTGTGCAAGGTTGTAAGTTTTCATGTCAACCTATGTTCTTGGTGCTAAAAACATTCTTGGCATTGTCGAACATCATGTAACAAGATTGGAGTTGCAACATTGAGGTGGGTGAAAGCATAATTAATTTAATATTTAAAAAATAGTAAACAAGTACATTTTGATACAATCATTTATTAGACATTTAAATCCAACAACACAGAGCTTGAAACCTTGTCAAATTTTTAAATCAAAACACATTTACATATTGCATTGAATTTATAACAAGTTTAATATTGTATAACTTGTTGGAAAACCTTAGTATAATAATAAAAAACCATAAGTTGAATAATATAATCATTATTTTCATATAAATATTTATACTTTTTAGTTTTATTAAATATGTGTTCATTTTTATGGTACATTTCATTTATGCTAACAATAATCCAAAACTATCTAAATTCGCATTGTACTTTGACCTAGGTTCTCTATATGCACACATCATATTATGGATAAATGACGTTGATGTTGACCACATCACAAATGAAATAGTTGCAATGGTATTTGCTACTATTAATGAACAATCTGGAAAATTCATATTGCCAAACAATGAACATGATTTGACATTGTTCAAACTAATGGAACAAAAAAAAATGCATCAATGTGGTTCAGGATGCAAAACAAATAAGCAAATTGGAATTTGCAAATACAGATTTCCCACTACTATATTTGCCGAACAGCATGTGGCTCAACATCCAATCACGCAAAGGTGGGTCAAAAAAATTCAAATCAAGTGTGTGATTTTTGAATTAATTAGTCAGTTATTATCATCTTTATATTTGTGTAATCAACAATCTTTACTATTAAGAAATACCCTAATTTTATCTTTGCAAAATTCTTCTTATTTTGAACATTTGATTATTCATGTTAAAAAATCTTTTGAACGTTTTTAAAATGTGAACTTTAATATGATATCAATTCCATGACAATCAAATTTTTCATTTAACACAATTTTCCATTGTTAACATGATATTCACATTTTAGTGGATATTTAAGTATTCAAAATTTAATCATTGTTTGAAATATTCACATGGTTTTTGATTTGTTTGAACTACATATGAACAGGGTGGCAATATTATCATCCTCGTTATGAAGATCGAAATGTGGCGCCTTATCATTGTACTACATTGATATTATGGGGTGCACACATGAACATTCAACAAATCACATCTTCATATTGGTTATATTACTTTTGAAATATGCTATGAAATGTGAACCACAAGGCACTATTAAATTAGATGACATTAATGCAAAAAATTTGGGATTGGCTGATACAACCCCTTTGCAACTTCAATTGATTTTGGCAACAATAATAGCCAAACCTATATCTCCAACTAAAGCAGCCCTCTCATGTTTACAAATCCCAATCATATCAAAAAGTGTTGGTGTAAAATATGTTGATACAAAACCACCAAACTTGCGTACAAAAATGGTGGCTAAATCCATGATACTTGGATCTCATCCCATTGATACATATTGTCTGTGACCTTCTAACATGGCCCAATACACATTTATAAAGTATTGGAAACATTTTTTTCCGCAACAACAAGAATTGAAGAAGAAAACATGTTTGGGCAAAGACAAATTATAATTTTTAAAATATAAAAGTGAACATTTAGTGCAATTCACAGACTTCAATCCTAGCAAACATGTTGAACCATTTTTTTTTCAACATATTATTAAATAATGTTGTTTTTTTTAAAGAATGGGAATTGATATCTCCCACAAATCTAGTAGGATCATATTATCATGAATGTTTTGTTCATGGTATTGTGAAAACTCTTAATTATTTACAAGACTTCATATTTGAATATGGGAAAAAAAACTTATATGATGATTCAAATATACAACAAGCTTTTGGAGAAACATCCTTTTGAGAATTCACAAAATTTACCAATCAATATCAATATTAATGTTACATGTGTTGAATCACATGCAAATTGGTCTAGTTGATCCAAATTATTGGATACATGATGTTGGTGATTCTTTGGAAAATAAAATTTTGTCACATGAACAAATGCATATATTCAACATCATTTGTTCTAAAACAAATGGTTTGCATGTCATTTTAGGTACATGATTTATTTCATTTTATTTCATTTCAAATATTAAAATAACTACCATCCAGAAGTTATGCATATTTCTATTGCATGTATAAAAGATATATTATGGTAATTAATTTTTATATTTATATTATAAAACACAAATTCTACAAAATATTATGCATATTTACTAAATTTTATAGTCAATTATTCTTATAATTATGCATATTCATTATTTGTGAACATATTTTATGTCAAGAACTCCTAGTAGTGGAAAGACATTTTTCATTTGATATTTGACCAAATATTATATGTTATTGAAAAAGAAGGTTGTCCTTATTGCAACAATAGGATGTGTAGCATCAAGGCTTAGCTCAAAAGCTTCAACCATCCACAACACATTTCATATACAATGCAAAGGATATGTTCGGCCATTACAAGAATTAAGTGTTGAATTTCAAATTCTCAAAGAAATTAACATCATCATTATTGATGAAATGTTAATGATGACGAATACATCGTTGCAAAACATTGAAATTACATTACAGCAAATTGAGAATGATACAAATGAACCATATCATTATAAGTTAGTGATTTTGGTGAGCAATCATGCACAACTTCCAGGAATATGTCATTGGCATCTCTTAGACACAAAATTATTGCCAAAAGCATTATGTTTATAATGCGATTTATTAGAATTTTGCAACATATCATATTTTGGAAACTTCAATAAGACATGTTGAAGATCCAGAATGTTTTTTTTTTTTTTAACATAATCCGTTGTTGAACACCAACAGAAGAAGAAATTTCATTAGTTTTAAACAATTGCTACATTAATGAAGATCTAATAGAACAATATATTGATGACAAATCAACAATATTTTGCACACATGGGAAGGATGTCGATTATTACAATGATTTGATTCTTCACAAGAAATTTCCAGCTGACCAAATTTATGTTATTCAATTGGAGACAAATGCAAAGAATGAGTGAACAATAAAAGATTCAATCACATGTAACATGTTGCATTAGGAACATTGGTTATGATGACTGAAAACATTGATTTAAAAGTTGGTGTTGCAAATGGAACCACTGGAATCGTAACAAAGTTGGAATTTGATATAGAAAATAATGTATATAGATATTTAAAAAATTCATTTGAACTTTTATTTGCTTATGATTGTTTCAAAGTTTAATTTTTTAAAGAATTAATATGAGATGTACTTGCATTTAATTAATAAAATCAATAATAGGCAATCCAAATTCCAGTGAGTGTTAATTGGATTTTGGTGTTTCAATTTCTAAAACCAACCACAATATTAAAACACACATTACTTTTAGAATCATTACACACCTTATAGAATTCTGATTTTTTATAAAAATATGAATTGAGATGCCCTTCACCCACTTTGCATTGTTTATTATATTTATTGAACATCAATTTAAAAGGGTTTTGAAAAAAAAAAATTGTTTTGTTCCTTCTTGGTTATGACCATTGCATTGCACATCCAATTTACTTGGTAGAAAAAAGAAAATAAATGACCCAACAATTAAAAGGGGAAAAATATGAATACCTTTCATTAGGCCTACCTCCACTTTAGGTCCCAAAAGCGACCAACTAGTTTTTCACATGGCCATGAATCCAAATATGTTGGATAGTTTCCTTGTATTTTATTAAGGTTTCCATGCAATGTCCTGGTTATGAACAAAGTTGTTCCTAGTTAGGTTAGGTACTACCAAAGAGGGAATTAGATTTTAGTCTTTATAGCCAAAAAAAAAGGTTACTTTTGGAGTATTTATTTGATTCTTATGTCAAATAGAAGGTAGAAATTAAGCTTTAGTTGTGAACCAATGAAAGGGCCAAGGTAATGGGCACCTTGGCTATGCTTACCTTCACATCTAGTTATACCAAATACAGAATGTTTGCATTTGTTGTAATGTTATGAAAGAAAAAGTGTAATCATTGGTCCTAGCTATGCATAGGCTAAACATTTGGCCAAGTCAATAGGTAATAAACAATGGTCATTATAGTCACTTACACATCTTGCATGTATTGTTGTAACAACAACCATGGTTGAGGTTCTAAAAGCCAATGTAGCTAGCTCTAGTGGGTTGGAGGATATGGATGCAAAAGCAAAATAGAAGGCTTTCCACATAACATGGAGGCGACATAACAAAAAATAACACAACATGCTCCAAAAGGAGGTTAAGGAATGTGTGACCACTAGCACACCTAAAATCAAAATTCCAATAATTGCCAAAGGGAAAATTGTTGGCTTGAAGTCTGTATGGTAAGGAATAGTGAAAGAAGTTGCATATGAGCATTTGGACTTGACAATCCAACAATTCTGATTACATACCCTAAAATAATGGGATGCACTATATGAAGACCTAGGCAGGTAGTCCTAGTGTGACCTTCCTTTAAAACCCATGGCTATAGAAAGTTACATGAGAAAGAATTTTAGCTCATATCATAGAACATTGAAGAGTCTTTGGGAAGTGGAAGGGGATAATGCATGACTTAAGAATTATTGTCAAGAGATGTTGGATGCAAATGTCCAATATTGGAAGATTCCTTATGCCAATAGAGAAAGTGAACATATGCCAGCTATTCATGGCCAATTATGGGAGCTAGTGGCTTTGCAATGAACACCATTACCCCGCTTCATGGAACTCCAAGTATCATGGAACTTACATGTTGTATATTGCAAATTGTTATCTTACTGTTGCACTCCCATAGACAACTACAAAAGTTGTTAGGAGATTGAGGTGGGTTTGCAAACTAAGTAACCAATTATGACTTCTCTTATTATGGACAATCATGAAACATTGTTATATTGTGATTTGCAGGGGCAGCAATTAAGAGTGGCACATGAAATGGAGGTAGGGGAACGAGATGTGCAATAGCCCATAATAAAAGTACCATCTCAAACCTCCATGTGCATGTTCTAATTTCATGGTGTTAACAAACTTTAAAGTACAATCACATCAATGATAGTTGACTTACACATAACCAACTAAATCCAATTGATTTGAACTTTATGGCACAAGCTCCTACCATGATGCAAGCCTTAATAATATGGACCATGTTTAAATGACATAAAATTAACTCAGTGAAACATTCCAATTCAGACAAACCAAGTAGTGAAAATAGATAATTTAATGACATAGGTCAACTGACATGACCTATAATGGCATAGGCCTAATTGCCACAAACTGTAATGACATAGACTTAAGTGAGTCCCTAGTGATATAGTACATTAGGTCCAAATGACACCAACCTTAGTGACATACACCCTTAGTTACATGAAGCCAGAGTGACATAAACCTTAGTGAGAATAACGACTTGAGAGACATAGGTTAAGTGACATGATCCATAGTGCATAGGCCCTAACTACCACAAATTGTAATGACATAGACCTAAGTGACATTGTCCTTAGTGACATAATACACTATGCCTAGATGACACAAACCTTAGTGACATATGCCCTAGTGACATTACACCTTAATGACATATCTTGAATGACATAGGTCATAGTGATTATATAAACCTAAATCCTAGTAATACGAGTAATGACATTACCATGAAGCCCATTAAATGACACAAACTTTAGTAGGTGCACCTCTCAAGATTCACAAGTTTTAGTTCTATGTAGGTGACATGATCATTGTGTGGGGGGTACAAAGCATAAATATGTAGTCAAGAGACCAATGATTCCTTCTATTTGGTTTGTGCAACAAAGGACAAATCTATCAAAAGATGCAGTGAAGTCTCTTGAGGAAGCAAATTTTGTTTTCAATAGATGCTAACCTATATTTCTTCATAGTCTTATCATTTGGTGTGGAAAGCTTGGTTTTAATAAATCAACTTGCAAATGCAATGCATCACAAATTTAACATGCAACAAATTAAGAATGAAAATTGTGCAAAATTTGTTCATTCATAGGTTTATACATTTTAAACACAAATATCATGCATTGAAAACTCATTTAAAATATAGTTAAATGTGTTGACAGATGAAGTATGAACCTATGAATGAACAAATGTCACATGAATTTTGCATTGTTTTATAAATTTGTGTCAAATGTGTTTTCAATGCATGATATCAGTGCTTGAAATGCACAAATTATGAATGAACAATTTTTTCATAATTTACATTATTAATTCTTGAAATGCTAAATTTGTGATGTGTCATATTCCAAAACACAAAATGGGAAGGTTGTTCAACACACACTACCATTTACCATGTCAAAACAACATTACAATCAGTGAAAAACGTTGGCTTCTTATGGCAACTTTCTAGCCATCATTGGACATTCATGCTTTTCAATATGGTCAAATTTACAAGACTTTATGTGACAAAACTTTAAACAAAATCTAATATGAAGTTACAATTGGGAACTTCCTAATTCGCACTTGCATGGATTTTGGTACTATAATTTCAAGCTCATTGAAGAAATGGGGGAAATGGGTGCCATGTAAACACATGTATTATGTATTACAACATATCATGTTTTGTGGGCAATTTGAAATTTTCATTCATTTTCAACTTGGAGTTGCGATAAAGTTTGTTGTTTGTGGCTCCATATGTAGCTTCTATGTAGGTAGGAGTAATAATAAGAAGTGACAAAAAATTTTGTAAAAAAACAGTGTCTGTTGTAACACTGAACATGATGTTACATGTGTTTCCTTGCATGGCCAATAATTATGCCAATTGTTACTATTCTAATTTAGTAGGATTTTATTAACTAAAAAATTAGGTTAATGTTGATTTATAAATTTGGTAGGTATGAATCATGTTACATTGTGTGGGAATTCACACATTAGTTTGAGTGTGTTAGATAAATATTGAATAATTATGCTCAACATTATATTGGGCGGTTTAATTTTCTTTTATTCTTACCACTAAAAAAAGTTCGGGGGAAATTATTTTCATGATTTGAATGTTCCATTGGTTTAGTTGGGAAAATATTTCCACATAAACAAATTACATTTGTTTACATGGCATGGAATATTTTATTTACACGGCAAAACTTATTCAAAAGAAATTCCTCCTCGTTCATCAAAATCAAGCTCCCATGCTCATGTTAAAAGCTCATAACTCACATTCACACGCTCATTTAATAGTTATGTTGTGTGAGTTTCCACACTTGAATATGTATTTCACTCCTTATTCTTAGTTTTTTTGTTTCCAAATTAACTTGGAACATACTAAATATCATTAACAAAAACTTTGCAATATCCAAGGTCATATACATGACAAGCCACAAGGGTCCACCCTTGAATAAATTTGACATGGTCAAACATGATCCATGTATTCTCAAAATTTCTTCTAACTTATATAGGCTTCACAAGATCAACCACTGTTGGTTGGTCCATGTGTAAACAATTTGAATAAATACATTTTATTCACCCTTGCTTAGAAAAGACATTATTTTAAATGAAGTCATATCATAGCCTCCTCATCAACTTAAAGATGTTGTCAATGTAACCATTCCCTTTCGAAGTAGTCTTGAAATTATTAATCATGTCCAAATGTTGGGTGAGCTAAGTATTGAGAAATTCTACATGATTTTATCCAAAAACATGACTTGTCAAAAGATCAACAAATTCATTTTCATCCATAAAAGTTTTTTTGACAAAAATTCCTTGTTATATTAACTAGTTGAAACAACAAATATTTAACATTGGGTAATTATTTGACTTCATCCCCTATCAACTAGTTGACAAGTTTCATGTTTCCTCAAGTAGACCCTTTGCCATGCCAAGTGCTTGTGTTCGTTGATATGGATGTAGGCATGTATCATTTTTTGTTCCTAAGAAGAACATAGATTTGAATGTCACATATTATAAAACATATAAAAACCAATTTGCAAAAGTTTCATGCCAATGTGGATTTAGATGGAGGGGCATTTCTTAGAATGAATGGGGAAATGGATGATTTGTCCTTCTTGGTTTGGTTCATTGTACCCTTACATAAGAAATGGTGACATGTTACATTTTCACAACATAAGTGCCCAATGTAACAAGAATTTTTTGAACATGAGGTCATTTGTGTTCTTGATATTGGTTCTTTTCATAGCAATCCAAACATGCCAATCATCCTATTTATCCATACCACGCATGCCACCCCAAATGGTTGGGGCTTTGGCATCAACTTTGATTAGTAGCTTGAAAACCATTGTTCCATCAAAGACATACATTAAATAATTAATTGTTTCAATGACAAAACTATCATAAACTAATTTACACAATTCATTTATAACCCTCCAGACTTCAAGAAACGCTCTAAGGACATCTTTGACATTAAAAAAAACGAGTGATATATCACATTCACAAGTGGATGAGAATGTAGTGTTCTCAATTTTGCCTTTCAAACTTGTATTTGATAATGGTGGATTGGGTGTCAAAAGAGGAAGAACAACAACATTGTCATTAAAAGAGGAATTGTTCAACATCACAACAATTGGTAAATCTAAAACCTCTTCCTTGATCTTGATCACATTGTGATTTTGCATAACCAAATTTGTAGAGCTAGGAGTAATTATGAAAGGCTACAAAACTATTAAAATTCCTTTCTCCCAAACTTGATAAGTCCCTTTCCATTCAAGCCCATCCTATGAGTGACATGGCTTTTAGAAATGGTACCTAGCACTATTGTTCAATCTCATTTCCATCAAACTAGACACTTGGAAGCTACCAAACATGCACAAATGATATTTTAGAACTATGGCAATACCATCATTGTTAGTATCATAAAAAAATTGAGCTGGATTACTTTGAACTTGGCCATTGCATCTACAACACAAAAATGAATTGAAATAACTAATGGGTGGGACAAGAAAATGATATTAAAAGACAGGATGAGGATTAACGGAACTTGTTTAAGTTCTTTGAAACATTGGGCACTTCCATAGTTGCATATTGGCACCTAAGAATAACCATGCTTGTCAAGACATATCTTTTAATGCCAACAAATACATGGGAAGTATCAAAAGAAGAATATTCATTTAAATGCCATTAAAGAAAATCTACACTGCCAGATCCAAAATATGGATTAGCAGTTAACAGTTTGAATGGGGGAAGTTCTTCATCAAGGATAAATTCATATCTACAATATGCCAAACGGAGAGGAATCCTCCCCCGAGGGGAACGAGCACGAGCTCTGCTAGCCTACAAAGTCAATGCTCCTTTTCTCCTTCCAAAAAGCACGATGCAAAATTTTCAATTCCAGACATCAGCTACACTGTGCAGCAAGAAGAAATAAGCACACGAACCAGTTTAACATTGTGATTGCGTCCGTGCACCAATTAATGAAACTTCAAGTGGGTCAAACCCGGGGTTTATTTTTAACCAAGGGCAGCTAGAGATCTAATGCTCGCCTACATATCGGCCCCTCCTTCGGCGCCATGAGCGCTCTCTTGTCTCCACAGAGCAGAACCTGATCGTTCTCCGGCGCCATCAAGAGAACATAATGGTGACGAACGATTCTCCCTCTCTACCGACCTGTCGAATTGAGATGGACACCCAAACTCCGGCCGATTTCTAGGAGCAAGCAAGAATATCTCCTACGCAGGATTGCGCTTGGAAAATCGTCGGTGTCAAGAATGAGCAGGGACATGGGGACTTGGGTCTTCGTAGTTTGTGTTGGAATGGAAAGGCGAATGGAGGGCAACGTACAACGAAGTACATAGTATGGAAATGCGGCATGGTTATGCACGAAATGGTGATGTGAAAAGGGATGCGGTGAAAGAACACGATAGCCAGATGCTGGTGATGGATCGGGAGAGCTAGCGTCATAACTCTATATGCATTTGCAAGTTCAGGACCATGTTTCAAGACCAGCGGTTTTGGGTCAGTGATCAGTAGCATATCGCCAAAGTTTCATTACTGTGAACTTGACCGCCAAGTGGTGACGCATTCCAACCTCCTAGGAGATGCGTTTAGTATCTATTATCGTTCATTACAAATAGGCGCCCAAATGTCTGACCAGACCCGCGCAGATAGCTTGACTGGTGTTGATGGAGGAGGAAGCCATCATTGGGTTCATCCGACTCGGCCGTTCGGAGTAAACGTGGCTCCGTCTTCTAGTCAAGGATCCTTTCACCGACGTGACCCTGAATTGTATGCTCATAACCCGGGATCATTTTATGCACAGACAGATCATGTGCAAGGAGCTGGATCCTTGTATCCAAAACCCTACACGTCTTTTGCACAGCAGCGGCAACCACAAGCGAACTCCTTGTATCCTCCAATATGCCCATTGCCTTCTGGACCGGGAGGTGTGGCAGGTACGTATACGCATGCGGCGGATCCAAGTGTGGCTTCCTTTGCTCCCCTGGCAGCATCCAGAGACACTATTACCGTTGGAGCTCTATACCCGCAAGCAGGGGGTACAAGCGCGAGCTGTTATGTACCCCCAGCACAACCCCGCTATGATTTAGGTTACTGTGAAAATCCAGATTCCGGGGGCTTATTCTGTCAAGTGGGTTTACCAATCCCGTTACAAACAACCGGGGAAAGTCAACAACAAGGAAGTTGGAACATTGGTGACAGTGAGGGCCATTACCCTGGTGCTCAATTTCAGACCAGCAGCAGGATGGGACATCATGTGAACCCAGGGCCATTTCCAAGTATGAAATTCTTCTCTTCCGTTTGAATTCTCAAGTTGATGAAAGACACGCATGTGCAATGGGTCATTGGTCCAACTATCCATTTAGAGGAACCAACGTGGCTGTCAGGGCCTCTGTTCTGAAATCTTTGTGTTCACAGTTATTCTTGGCAGGTTATCTGGCACTATTTGGAAGCTGTGATCTTCCCATTTTGTATGTTGATCAGAGCCTTGACTACACTAGTGAAGTGCCACACAAGAAAACAAACAACGTATTCTGTGTATTTGGGGATACCAGTTGATGAGGTTTGCATTGAAGGCTAGTATGAGATATCCTTACTTTGGCAGTGGTTGTCAAACAGATGGCCCATATATTCAGTTTGAGCAACAAATGCCAACCTCACTAGTGTCCTCAGTGTCCCATCAACCTCACAGTTCTGTGTCCCCACAAGGTGGTGTGCCAGGTTGATTTTCATCCTTTCTGGTACTAGGGTTTTAGAGAGTGTTAATTTTCAGCTGCTACAAACTACTTTAATAGTCTTGTTGCTATGTTATTATGCTTCATGGTTATAGGAGTTCCTTGAAGATCAGTGGATGGGAGACTCAGACATCCACTTGCTAGTAGGCCTGTGGTGTTTTTCAATATCAGACTTCCTGTGGCCTTATTCATTTCTCATTTGAATTTCCATTGTTAATTCTCAGGCCAGACAAGTACAGCAGGTCCTGCAAACGTGATTCGAGCAGTGATGGGATTGGCTTCAAAATCAAATCATTACCTATCAGCAGCACGTTTTTTGCTGCATGGAACTCTTGATGTGATGCTGTATGAGGCAGTAAACCTCCCTAACATGGACCTATTTTCTGAGAAGCTGAGACAATTTGTGTCCAATTTACCAACAAAAATCCAGAAAGTGAAGGCAAAGGCCAGTGAGCATAATGTGAAGGTGATCACAAGTGATCCATATGCAATAGTCATCCTTGCTGGTGCTCGGGTGGCTCGAACTCGGGTCATCAACAACAATGTGAACCCTAAGTGGAACGAGCACTTCGTAGTCCCTGTTGCACATTTTGTGTATGATGTTCAAATCACACTAAAAGATCAAGATATTCTGGGGAGCAAAATTATTGGAGATGTGAAAATACCCATTGAGCAGGTTCTAAATGGAGACACTGTGGAGGGCTGGTATGACATACTGAATCCAAAGGGGGAGAACTGCCACCAAGGTGCAAAGTTGCATGTTTCTGTGCACTATCTGCCAGTGGAGAAAAACTCATTGTATACCACAGGACTTGGTGATGGCAATGGGGTACCTTGCACTTACTTCCCTCTAAGAAGAGGATGCAAGGTCTCACTCTACCAAGACACGCACATCTATGAGAACACTCTTCCTGAAGTTTATCTTGATGGGAACCAGGTATATCACCACAAGCAATGTTGGGAGGAGATGTGCACTGCAATCATGGAGGCGTGTCACTTGGTGTACATTGCAGGGTGGTCTGTGTATGATAAGGTTAAACTCATTCGTGATCGCAATCGACCATTTCCTGAGACAGGGAACTTGACACTGGGCGAGCTTTTGAAGAAAAAAGCAGGGGAGGGAGTTTGCGTCTTGTTATTAATCTGGAATGACAAAACATCACACGACAATACATTTTTTAAAACGGTGTGAACCAATAGTTTTTATAAATAATTTGTGTAGCAATAGAGTGGGCAGCCTGTCTTGCTATGGGTTTGATGTGGCTAGAGGTTTACAGTTTCAGGTGATTGGCGGTGGAAGATGTGGTCTGCAGTAGTTTTATGCTGGTTGGAGTGAGGGTATATTCACTGATAGAGAAAGGAAGAGATGTTTGTTTTAAAAAATTAGCTCACAACCCTGTTGCTCTTTCAGGATGGTGTCATGAAAACACATGATGAAGAAACAAGGAAGTTTTTCAAGCATTCTGGTGTACGCTGTGTTTTGGCTGCTCGCTATGGTGATTCAAAACTTAGCTGGTTCAGACAACAGGTATAGCTCTGCTACCAGAATAATTGGCTTAGGATTGAGCTTGTGAATTGTGTTGATGTTTCCTCTTGCTTTCTGTCTTGCAAAAAATTAGTGAAAGTGGGGAGTCCTGATGGTCTTGACTGTAGTGTCAAAGCTGACACTTATTCTATATCCATCTTCATCAATTGACTGTCATTTTAACCAAGAGGCATGAATGTCAACTTTTCCTCAATTGTGAAGCATTTCTTCCAACTGTGAGTAATCATGCTGAAGTTACAAATTTCAGGTTGTGGGAACACTGTACTCACACCACCAGAAGCTGATGATAGTTGACAGTCAGGGGCCCAGAAATATGAGGAAACTCACCTCTTTTATTGGCGGGCTGGATCTCTGTGATGGTCGCTGGGATACACCCTTGCACCATGTCTTCAATTCCTTGCAGAATGAGCATAAGGATGATTTCTACAACAAGAGCTTCCCAGTGAGCTTCTACTGCTTTAGTATTACCTGAATAGAAACCAAAGCAATAAATGCTTCAAGTTTTATTGAAGTTCAGGCAAGTTAAGAAGAAATTGTTCTATGTTAGGGAACAAAAAGAGCTTACAAAACAACATTTTGAGAGACAGAAAGAGAACATTATTAGAATAGCAACAGCTTTGCAGCAGGTGATTGCAGAGGCTGGAGGTCCAAGACAACCATGGCATGACTGGCACTGTAAGATTGAAGGCCCTGCCTCATATGACATCCTTACCAACTTTGAACAGTGCTGGAGAAAGGCAACACGACTACACGATGATGAGCTTGTTAATATTGATAAGAGTGGCTGGATTCTGGGGCCTTCAAATCAAGCACCTCTTGAAGGAGATCCTGCAGTCTATGTGACTGATGACTATGATGAGGAGTCCTGGCATGTCCAGGTGAGCTCTTCATGTGATTATGCTTTTAGGAATTACATGTGTGGGGTCACTGATGACCTGTGGTTGGTTCTATTGCAAAACAGTGATTGTTGAGGTGGAAGCTCTTTTGAAGTTTGGGCTTTGAATTACCAGCTCTTGGCCCCTGATCTCTCTCCTTTGTAAAAGAGGCAAGAGGCACACTCAAAGCAAATATTAGTGAAATGGTTCTATTGTGTTGTTCCAGGCAGAAATGTTCAAATTTAAGCAGCCTTAAGGTTTTGCTCTCATTGGGTGCATGTCGATGTGGTCTCTTAATACAGAAGGACACTTTTGGTACATTTCAGGTTTTCCGCTCAATTGATGGAGGATCAGTAAAGGGCTTCCCAAAGACTATGGAAGAGGTTCAAACACAGGTCTCAGCAATTGCCTATACTTCCTTTAATGTGGCCTCTACTTCCTTTGATGTGTTTGTCAGAAAGTATTTCATGTCAGTTGAATCATTTAGGTGACTGATGGTGGGATGAAGTGGAGATCCTGATCTATTCAAACAACAGATCCTGATTTATGGCATGTAATCTACCTGGATATCTTTGAATGTGGTGCAGCATCTTGTTTGGGGGAAGAGTATTGCTATCGATGTAAGCATTCAGATGGCTTATGTGAAAGCCATCCGTATGGCCCAGCACTTCATATATATTGAGAATCAGTACTTTCTTGGATCTTCTTACAACTGGCCAGACTATGATGTCGCTGGTAATGTCCCTCTTTATAAAGCAATTCCTTAGTTGCTGTTTTCCTTTTGTGTCTTATTTCTATAGGTTAGTTGTGCATTGCAATGGTTTCCTTGGTTGTTACTGGATTATTGGTTGTAAAGTTCTAACATCTCAATCAAGCAAATAGCTGTTTTCCTGTTGTTTTCTCTACTGCAGTCACGTATATCCTTGAGGCTTCCTCTGTCCATTCTGGGCCAGAACGTATCTTGCATCTATAATAGAGATATGTTTGGTGGGTTGTGGGAAACAGGTGCCAATCACCTCATTCCAATGGAGTTGACCTTGAAGATTTGCAGTAAGATTAGAGCAGGTCAGAGGTTTGCTGTATACATAGTCGTGCCCATGTTTCCTGAGGGCATTCCAGATAGTGGGCCTGTGCAGGAGATTCTGTACTTCCAGGTATTTGTCCGAACATACTTCCTTGTCTTTTTTACTACGCTTGGATTCCTGTAGGTACATCAATATGCAACCAAAAGAAATCAAGTCTCAAGCTGCATCTTATAATGGATCTTATCACTGTGTATGCTGCATTTCTTGCACCAATCTCTGACAGTCATCTGTACCTAAAGCAGCATATCATTAGTTTGCATGTGGAATTTATGTGTGCAGTCCCAGACAATGAAGATGATGTACTTTCTGATTGCGGATGCAATACGGGATAGCAGTCTCAATGGACAACAACATCCCCAGGATTACTTGAACTTCTTCTGTCTTGGTAACCGGGAAGTGAAGAGCCCTTTGGAGCCTGAACCAGTGAAACCACCTGATCTGAACTCAAAGCATGTGAGTGCCTTCTTTCTCTTTTGTTTGCAAGGTTGAATGCAGTCTGTTCCAGTTGTCTGAACCATTTGGACTAAAGTAGGGGCAATGTGAGTTGGATATGGATATTACATAACCACTTATACACTATGTTATACTTGGATTTGTATTCCCAGGGACAAGCCCAAAAGAACAGGCGATTTATGATCTATGTCCATTCCAAGGGAATGATAGTGGATGATGAGCTTGTCATTTTGGGTTCAGCTAACATCAACCAGCGGTCCATGGATGGATCACGGGACACAGAGATTGCCATGGGTGGGTATCAACCACATCATACATGGGCACATAAGTGTGCCCCACCTCATGGTCAGGTGAGTCCAACTATTTCAGTCTAAACTTCTCAGATCATAGTACTGATAGATATCTTCCTTGGATGTCCACAATAAAAGTGCAGTGGACAATTTGGACAGGAGGAAGAAACTTTTGTCTGATTGATCTACTAGATTAGAGCTGACAACTTGACATTAGCATTGCAAACATCATATGTGTATGGCCAGGTTCATGGCTACAGAATGTCACTGTGGGCAGAGCACTTGGGTGTCTTGGAAAACACATTCCTTGCACCTGAGACCCTGGAATGTGTCCATAGAGTGAACCAAATGGCAGAGGCAAACTGGCTGCAGTATACGGCTCCAACAACAAGTGGCATGAGAGGCCACCTGATGGTGTACCCTCTGATGGTTAAGAGTGATGGATCTGTAACCCCCCGTCCTGGACATGAGACTTTTCCAGATGTGGGTGGGAAGGTCATGGGCTCCAATCAGCTCAACATTCCTGATGACTTAACAGCATAATACAGCATCCAAAATGTTATTTCTGTGTAAGTCACACAAAGTTCAGGCCTTGATGAGAAGCATTTGTAAAGCAGCTCCTAAATGTGTTAAGCAAATGAGTTCCCATTAACAAGTTCCGGACATATTTATTAGGCTTCTAGGTTTACTTAAGTAGAAAGGAGTTGCCAGATGTATATTGTTAGATAGGAAGTATAGTTCTTCCTTCTGTATATAAGAGAAAAGTTTCCAGTGTGAGGAACAATTAGCACCACCAGCCTCACTAGTGTCCTATTAGCTATTTCTTGTTTGGGACTGCATATGCACAGAATTGCCTCAGGGTATTTAGGTGTTAAATTACTGGGGATTAAATGCTGCAAAATGCAGCAGGTTGGAATCAGGAGAAATATACATAATAAGGGATGCAGATAATAAAGGGAAAATCAATATTGCTAGGAAACCACTTCCTCTATCAGGATGCAGGATGCGATGTATTGTAGGATTATGTGGAAATTTAGAAAGTGATTATGCCTTATCATCTCCAGTATCTTAAGATTTGGTAACTAGGTAGCCAGTGCATTCAACATGCAGAGGTGGGAAACAGATCCCTTATTTTCAAATGAGGTAGGATGGTTTTTTTGGATTTTTGTTGTTTCTGATATGTTCCCACCAAGTTTTCACCATATTCCCCAAGTTCTCAAGGTGTTCCTAATAGCACCTGGCTTTGTCCCATATGCTTTGCCTAACATTGTCCTCTTGGCCATATATTAGCCCTCACATGTAACTATGATAGGTATGAATTCTTCTACAATGAGGTCCTTCAAACTTTCAAAACTCTTGCATGACTAGTGTGAACCCCGTGCATAATGCACAGGTGTGATATTTCAACAACGTTTGGTCCCCCCCCCCGGGCCCCGATGGTTCTTTATATTTTTCCAATTGCTGCTAAACACCGATTTCATGTGGGATCAAAGGGGTTGTTCAAAAAAATTCTATTTCAAAATCTTAAATGGACCCATAATTGTGTGGCTATTGTTGCAAATATTTGGAGTTATTACAATGTTTTGGCTACCAGTCCTCCTTCAAATTCCTGGTGTTTCC